>Ga0208876_1000374_pt1 | contig 14306 bp, 14 predicted proteins | sample CryBogCBH03Jun09_FD_184614 | JGI IMG/M metagenome (GOLD analysis project Ga0208876, IMG submission 184614) | Freshwater microbial communities from Crystal Bog, Wisconsin, USA - CBH03Jun09 (SPAdes) | ecosystem: Environmental > Aquatic > Freshwater > Lake | place: Crystal Bog, Wisconsin, USA... | reverse complement strand
CTCCCATTGGACCAATGAGTGCTCCCTTAGGGCTTACTCCGCCGCGGTGACTTCTGACTGATACTTTTGAACGATGTCCTGGCTCACGTGAAACGCCAATAATTTCCACGATTCGATCTTTGAGTTCTGGAACTTCTAATGTGAAAAGACTCTTCACAAACATTGGGTGAGTTCTGGAAAGTGTGATCTCAGGTCCTTTTTCACCTTGCTTCACATCAATAACAAATGCCTTGATACGGTCACCATGCTTATATATTTCAGTTGGGACTTGTTCATGTGCTGGAACTTTGCCTTCGGTTCGACCTAAATCAACATAAATAACGCTTGCATCTCGCCCCTGTAAAACAACTCCAGAGATAATATCGCCAACATTCGCCGAAAATTCTCCAACGATGTCAGCATCATTGGCAGCTCGCATTTTCTCTTTTAAGACTTTGCGGACTATCGATTTGATTGATTTTTCAAATCCCTCTGGTTCATCAGTGACAGTCTCGGTATAAATTCCCTCTTCGTTAAAGAGAGGCACATGAATAAGAATTTCACCATTTGTCCGATTGAGAACCGCCCGCCCCTGAGGCTTTGCCTCTGGCAAAAGCAAGTAGTTCTCTGTTACAGAATTTTCAATGGAACTAATGAGCTTTTCAAGTGGAATCTGTTTTTCAACAGTAAGGGCTAAGAGTGCATCGATATCTACGCTCATTAATTCTCACCCTTGATTGACTTAAATTCAATTTCAATCATTGCTTTCTCAATATCTGCTAAAGGTATTTGATGCTCACCTATAACAACCACGCCATCGACGACTTCTCCAATACGTCCTTTGATTTCTTTGCCATCAATCCCAATAGCGCTCACAAGTCGTCCATGGTTTTTCTTCCAATGACGAACCTCGGTTAAAGGCCGATCGATTCCAGGGGATGTCACTTCTAAAGTGAAGGGTTGATCTCCTAGGGCCGGATGGGTTTCAAGGAGGTCAGAAATTTCGCGTGTAACAGCCGTGACTTGATCAAGGTTTAAATGTGTATCGCTATCCACAATGACGGTAAGAATTCTTGATTTTCCGTCTGGGGTAATTGTGACTTCTTCTAAATAGTTTCCAGAAGCAGCAACGACAGGGGCAATGACTGCAGATATCTCGTCAATGACGCTCATGTCAGGCTCACTTCTCTATTTAGTTGTAGATCCAATCATAACTCAATTTTGTAATCAGTAAGACAACAACAATCAAAAAGACTTTACGGACGAGAGGTGACCCACCCCGAAGTGCTAAACGCGATCCGATCAGTGCTCCCCCCACGTTAGCGATTGCTAAGGCAAGCCCCAGCTTCCACCAGATATGCCCAGAGATTTGGAAGGTGATAATTGCTGCAATATTTGTGGAGATATTTACTAGCTTGGCAGTTGCCGATGCCTTCAAAAACTCATAGCCAACAAGTATCACTAGGATGAAAACAAGGAAGGTACCTGTTCCTGGGCCAAAGAGCCCATCGTAAAAACCTATGAGCAGCCCTGCGAAACACACGATGGCAAGTCTGTGCTTTGCTCCAAAACGAAGGCTTTCGTTTAATCCAAGAGTTGGTTTTCTCCATGTATATAACCCAACGAGTACAAGGAGAGTAAGAATTAAAGGGTGAAAGACCGAGGTTGGAAACTGAGCAGCAAGATGGGCTCCAAGTACTGAACCAATAAAAGCGGGAACAGCCATCACAACGGTAATCTTCAAATCAGGACGAACTTTTTTAAAGTACGAGATCCCAGCCGATGATGTGCCAAAAATTGAGGGAACCTTATTTGTACCCAGAATCAGTGGAATCGGCTTATCTGAAATTCCCAGCAAAAGAGCGGGAAGCTGAACTAATCCTCCACCGCCTGCTACTGAATCTACAAAGCCGGCAAAACCTGCTGCTATGAATAGAAAAAGAAAAGTTGCTACAGACATGAGCTACTTGCGCACTGCTGCGAGTATTTCCTCAACTGCGTTATTTGAGTTTAATTCGCTCTTATCTCCGGTTCTGCGAACTCTAAATTCGACCTTTCCCTCAGTAAGTGACTTGCCTACTATGACGATGAAGGGAATACCAATGAGCTCTGCATCCTTAAACTTCACTCCTGGACTTGCGTCACGGCGATCATCAAAGAGAACTCGAAGGCCTTTGGCTTCTAACTCTTGACCAAGTTTGTCTGCAAAATTAAAAAGCTCATCATCTTTTCCGGCAGCAACTAAGTGAATATCTGCAGGAGCAATTTCTTGTGGCCAGTTCAAGCCGATTTCATCGTGGGTTTGCTCTGCAATTGCCGCTACTGCGCGTGATACGCCAATTCCATAAGAACCCATCGTGACAACTTGTGACTTACCGTTCTGGTCTAGAACGCTTAAACCTAAAGCCTGCGCATATTTGCGGCCAAGCTGAAAGATATGCCCAATTTCAATGGCGCGATCAATTACTACAGGTGTTGCGCACTTTGGACAAGCATCTCCGGCCTTTACTTCTGCTGCTTCAACGAAACCATCTACAGAGAAATCTCTTCCGTGTGTAACAAAACGAACATGTTTATCTCTGGCATTAGCGCCTGTAATCCAGTGGCTGCCAACAACAACTCGTGGATCTGCATAAACCTTTAGACCGAGTTTCTTCGCATCTTGTGGACCAACATATCCCTTTACTAACCCTGGGAACTTCTGAAAGTCTTCATCTTCAAAGAGTCTGACATCTTTTGCCCCAGGCAAATTAGCCCCAACACGCTTGAGATCAACTTCTCTATCTCCGGGAACAAGTATGGATGTTGCAACATCATCAACCATGACAAGCACATTCTTCAAGGTTGCGGCGGCATCTGCTGATTCACCGAACTTCTTGTTATAGAGCTCAACAAGTGAATCAATCGTCGGCGTATTAGGTGAATCAAAAACTTCCATTGCAGCAGGCGCTGAACCTGTGTACGGCTGGACTGAGGTCACCATCGCCTCAACGTTTGCGGCAAATCCACACTTGTTGCAGAGCACATAAGTATCTTCACCGGTTGGGCATGGTGCTAAAAACTCTTCTGACTTTGAGCCGCCCATTGCACCTGACATCGCCGAAACGATATTGAAGTTTAGATGGAGGCGATTGAAAGTTTTGACATAGGCATCACGATGCTTTTGATAAGAAACTTCAAGGCCCTCATCATCAATATCAAAGGAATACGAATCCTTCATCACAAACTCACGGCCTCTGATAATTCCACTGCGCGGACGTGGTTCATCACGGAACTTTGTTTGGATCTGATAAATACTCAGTGGCAAATCCTTGTATGAGGAGAACTCGCCTTTGACCATCAAGGTAAACATCTCTTCATGTGTTGGGCCAAGTAAATAATCATTACCTTTACGGTCTTTCAAACGAAAGAGATCTGGACCATATTCACTCCAACGATTAGTTGACTCATATGGTTCGCGTGGAAGCAATGATGGGAAGTGGACTCTTGAAAGCCGGCGGCGTCCATCTCTTCACGAACAACTCGTTCAATATTTCTAAATGTTATATAGCCAAGTGGCAACCAGGAATAAACTCCCGCAGCTACTCTCCTGACATAACCGGCACGGACTAGCAGTCTGTGGCTTGCTACCTCAGCATCAGCTGGGTCATCGCGCAGTGTGCGCAGTAGCAAGGTCGACATTCGAAGCATGAGTGAACCTTACCGAAGGTAGTGCTAATTAATTAACAGAAACGGATGGCTCACCCGATGCGGCGCCTGCGGCAGCCATTTCATCAGCCAAACGATTAGCTTCAGCGATCAAAGTTTCAACAATTTCTGACTCTGGGACAGTTTTAACTACTTCACCCTTTACGAAAATCTGGCCCTTGCCATTACCTGATGCAACGCCAAGATCTGCTTCACGAGCTTCACCTGGACCATTAACAACACAACCCATTACTGCAACACGAAGTGGAACTGTCATTCCTTGGAGACCTGCTTGTACTTTCTCAGCAAGTGAATAAACATCTACCTGCGCTCTTCCGCAAGATGGGCAAGAAACGATCTCAAGTTTACGCTGGCGCAAATTCAACGATTCAAGGATAGAAATTCCTACCTTTACCTCTTCAACAGGAGGCGCTGAAAGTGATACGCGGATTGTGTCCCCAATTCCTTCAGCAAGAAGAATTCCAAAAGCAGTCGCAGACTTAATTGTTCCTTGGAATATTGGACCTGCCTCTGTCACTCCCAGATGCAACGGATAGTCGCACTTTGCAGCAAGTATTCTGTAGGCATTCACCATGGTCACTGGATCATGGTGCTTTACTGAAATTTTAATATCTGAAAAGCCGTGCTCCTCAAAAAGTGATGCTTCCCAGAGAGCGGATTCTGCAATAACGGGAATCTGTGACTTCTTAGCAATCGCAGGAAGTGCATCAGCATCATCTTGGCTTGGGACCGCAACACGGACTATCTGGCAACCAGAAGCTGTGAGTTCTGCAATTTGCTGCAGTGTTGCGTTCACATCAGAAGTTAATGTTGTGCACATTGATTGAACACTCACGGGTGCATCTCCGCCAACTAAAACGCTTCCTACTTTGAGTTGTTTACTCTTTCGGCGTGGTGAAAGCACTGGAGGCGGTGCACTTGGAATTCCCAGATCGACCATGTCCCTATTCTGCCCTAATTTATAAATTGAAGTGAACTGGATTGAATATATCGGCTGCAAGAAGCATCAATGAGAGCGCTGCCAGCACAATAAAGACCACGACAGTCAGCGGCATTAAGACTTCTAAATCGATTGGCTCAGGTGCGCTCTTGCCCCTGCGCTTGGCGATCCACCTGCGGACTCCATCAATAATGGCTACTGCCATGTGACCGCCATCAAGAGGTAGTAACGGCAAAAGATTGAAGATTCCCACAAAAATATTGAGGCTCGCGATAATCAATAAAAATGTTGCAAGCTTTTCATTCAATTTAAGTGAATTGTTATTCGCTGTCTGGGCAGATGCTTGTGCAACTCCGACTACTCCCACTAATCCACTGGGGTCTCTCTTGGCGCCCATAAATGTCTGGCGAAATAGTGCAGGAACCTTTCCAGGAAGTGATAGAAGAGATGTCACACTCGTTGTAAAAAGTTGCCCGCCTAGATGGCCGGTATCTGCAAGAGAGCGTCCAAGTGGTTCGCGAATAAGTCCTAAATCGCTAATGATGCCGACCATGCCGATCGTCTTTCCACCAATTACAACAGACTGTGGTGTTACTTGAATCGTCTGCTCTGAACCATCACGTGAAATGACAAAAGTCAGCTCTTTGCCTGGTGAGTTATGGATGACAAGTACATCTTTACTCCAGTTAGTTACAGTCTTGCCATTAATTGAAATTATTCGATCTCCTGCAAGAAATCCTGCAGCCTTTGCAGGCGATGGCACTGAAGGGTCGCAAGCAGTCTTAGATGTTGTTACGCAGGGAAGAACTGTGTTGATCTTTGGAATTACAGAGGTAACCCCAAGCCCAAAGAAAATAACAAAGATTAAAAGGAAGCCCAGCACAAAGTGGGTAAAGGAACCCGCACCTAATACGACAAGCCTCTTTGGAACTGAAGCACGCACAAATGCTCGTGGCGCATCTGCCTCCGATAACTCTTCTTGCGTTGACATTCCAACAATGCGGCAATATCCCCCAGCAGGAATCGCTTTCACGCCAAATTCAGTTTCACCTCGGGTGAAAGACCAGATCTTTGCTCCAAATCCGAGAAAGAATTCGGTCACTTTCATGCCATACTTTTTGGCAGTTAAGAAATGTCCAAGTTCGTGAAGCATTACGGAGATAAGCAAAGCAACAACAAAAGCTAAAACGCCAAGTACCTGCAACATTATTTACTACTTCCTTTAATGAGTTCTCGGGCTACCTGCCGAGCATCCTCTTCCACAGCACTGACATCGGATATATCGCGAATAACAGAGTGGGCACTACTTGAGAGTTTGGCTGCGCTTTTTGCCACAACATCAATAATAGAGGTAAAAGGAATCTGATTTTTCATAAATGCCTCAACGGCAACTTCATTTGATGCATTAAACACTGCAGGCATTCCCCCGCCGCTCTCACCACATTCTCGGGCAATTGCGATAGATGGAAAGCTAACTTCATCAATTGGTTCAAATGTCCAGGTATGAGACGTAGTCCAGTCGATTGCCGCAGCAACATGAGAAATGCGCTCTGCTCCAGCAAGTGCATATGCAATAGGGCTCTTCATATTTGGTGGACTTACTTGCGCAATACTTGCGCCATCTATGTACTCAACCATTGAATGCACAACGGACTGTGGGTGAATTACAGCGCGTATTTGAGAGTACGGAAGTCCAAAGAGATGATGTGCCTCGATAATTTCAAGACCTTTATTCACAAGTGTCGCTGAATTAATTGTGACGACCGGGCCCATCGACCACGTTGGATGTGCAAGCGCCTCATCAAGTGTGACACTTCCCAGGTCAGCGCGATCTCTAAATGCTCCGCCGCTTGCCGTTATGACGGCCTGTTTAATCTCATTCACTTTTCCAGCTAAGAAACATTGATAGAGGGCGCTATGTTCAGAATCCACAGGAATAATTCGGTCACTTCCAAAAGCCATGACTAGATCACCACCAGCAACCAGTGATTCCTTATTTGCTAAGGCGACTTTATTGCCTGCAGCTAAAGCAGCAAGCGTTGGCCCTAAGCCAATGGAGCCAGTGATTGCATTGAGCACGATGTCACATGGAATTGCTGCTATCTCACTTGATGCACTCATTCCATCAATGACTTGAATATCGCCAGCAGCCTTGCGGACAGCCTCTCCATTGTCTTTAACACCAATGACTTCGACAGAAAATTTACGGGCTTGTTCAAGAAGTAGTGGAACATTGCCACCGCCCGCGCTTATCGCAACAACTCGGAATTTATCTGGGTGGGCGGCGATCACTTCAAGAGCTTGAATACCGATTGAACCGGTGGAGCCCAAGATAACAACTTGGCGCACAGAACTCATAGGGCTATCTTCTCGTATTTTTATTGTTTCTGCTCCGCTGCGGCTAATTGGCCACATGCACCATCAATTTCACGCCCACGCGTATCTCGCACGGTGACAGGAACTCCGTAGCCTTCCAAGATTTTCACAAACTCTGCTTCATCTGCCGGACGAGAGGCAGTCCATTTTGAACCAGGGGTTGGATTAAGAGGAATTAAATTCACGTGAGCATTACGGTTCTTGAGTAAACGTCCAAGTAAATCTGAGCGCCATGCTTGATCGTTAATATCACGTATAAGTGCATACTCGATGGAATATCTACGCCCTGTTTTATCCGCATAATTATCAGCAGCTTGAAGAACTTCTTTTACTTTCCACCGTGAGTTAATTGGGACAAGTGAATCGCGCAGTTCATCATCAGGAGTATGAAGTGAGACAGCCAAAGTAACTGGGATATCTTCTTTCATCAGCTTTTCAATTCCGTTTACTAAACCCACTGTTGAAACAGTTACCGAGCGTGCTCCAATGCCTAAGCCATCTGGTTGAGGAGCAGTAATATTTCGAACTGAGCGGATCACGGCGTTGTAGTTAGCCAATGGTTCACCCATCCCCATAAATACAACGTTAGAAAGTCGGGTCGGGCCTCCTGGCAATTCTCCTTCAGCACATGCGCGCGCAGCTGCAACAACTTGGGCAGTAATTTCACCGGCTGTGAGATTTCTGGTTAACCCCGCTTGCCCTGTTGCGCAAAATGGGCAGTTCATTCCACATCCTGCTTGAGAAGAGATACACACAGTGGTTCTGTCGCTATATCTCATGAGAACACTTTCGACGAGAACCCCATCGTGCAAGCGCCATAGATCTTTACGCGTCGTTCCGCCATCACATTCGATAGATCGAACCAGTGTGATGAGTTTTGGCGTGAACTTCTCTGCCATAAGAGAGCGCATCTCTTTTGGAATATCACTCCAGCTTTCTGTATCGTCGTTGTAGTGGGTGAAAAAGTGTGTTGCTACCTGATTCGCCCGAAAGGCAGGAATGCCAAGTTCAACGGCAAGGGCTTTTCGCCCTTCAACATCTAGATCTGCAAAGTGTCGTGGCGGTTTTACTTTTTGGGCAGGTTCATCAAATACTAATTTGAGCGGATCATTTTCGGTCATATCCGCTCCTATAACTTGTAATGCTTAATTAATTCAAAAACAAACCAAACAGCGGGTGCTGTAAAGAGAAGTGAATCGACTCGATCTAATATCCCACCATGTCCTGGCAATATTGATCCCATATCCTTAATCTGAAGATCACGCTTTACCGCGGATTCAATGAGATCTCCGCACGTAGCAGTGATAACTCCCATCACACCAATAATTGCCCCAAGCCACCAGTGATCATGTAAAACAAAGTGAAAAACAAGTGATGCACCTACTGTGGTGGCGACAAGTGCGCCAATCAAACCTTCCCAGGTCTTCTTGGGAGAAATATGCGGTGCAAGTGGGTGCTTTCCAAAGAGGACTCCTGAGAAATACGCAAAGGTGTCGTTACAACTGACAAGTACAACAAGTGTAAAGATCTTGCCGATTGGGTTAGTGCCCTTAGCTAATAAGAGAATAAATCCTGCTAGAAACGGGATATAGAAAATCGCAAATACAGCTGCGGTTGATCGCTTAACAAAGTCTTTTGAGCTAATAACCAAGATGGAAACCATCACATTAGGGATCGCAAATGCCGTGGCAACAGCCAGGCCACTTACCTTCCCCCACCATGCTGCAGCAAGCAAGCCAGTATTTGCCAGAAGAAGAATCCATAATGGAATTTGAATTCCACCACGGGAGTAGGCCCGCACAATTTCCCTATTAGCTAAGAGCATCGCTACCCAGACCAAGACCATAAATATGTTGATGTTAATTTTTAGCGCACCGAATACAACTCCCAAAATTGAAAGGGAGACCAAAATAGAAGGAAGTAGTTTTCGACCTGCTTTTTGATTAATTGATTCGTTTATTGAGTGAAAATCTTCCATGGGAATAACTCTTAGGGCTAAACCTCTAAAAGCTCACTCTCCTTGTGCTTAAGAAGCTCATCAATTTTGGACACATGATCAGAGGTATATTTTTCTAGTTCCTTTTCAGAACGCGTTAAATCATCCTTACCAACGTCCCCATCTTTTTCTAACTTCTCCATCGCCTCTTTTGCTGTGCGGCGGATATTTCGAATGGCGACTCTTGAATCTTCAGCCTTTGTTCGGGCAACCTTAATAAAATCTTTACGTCGCTCTTCAGTTAGTTGCGGGAAATTCACGCGGATTACTCCGCTGTCATTTGCTGGATTTACTCCGAGGTCTGACTCACGAATCGCTTTTTCAACTGAGGCGATAGCGCCCTTATCGAAAGGTGAAATGAGAGCCATTCGAGCTTCAGGAACTTGTACTGTCGCAAGTTGAGCAAGTGGCGTGTACGTGCCGTAGTACTCCACCATAATCTTTGCAAACATCGCTGGGTGAGCTCGGCCTGTTCTAATTGCACCAAAATCTTCTTTTGCGATCTCAACAGCTTTCGCCATCTTCTCGTTTGCATCAGCGAGTGTTGAATTTAGATCTGCCATGTTAAATCCTCATCTACCTTAGGAAACGAGCGTTCCGATTGAATCACCGCGTACTGCACGGGCGATATTTCCTTTGTTCTTCAAATCAAAGACAACAATTGGAAGGTGATTCTCCCGGCATAAGCTAAATGCTGCCGCATCTGCAACTGCAAGTGACTTTGCCAGAACATCATCAAAGCTAACCGTGTCATATTTCTTAGCAGAAGGATTCTTGCGCGGATCTGAATCATAAACACCGTCAACACCACTCTTGGCGAGAAGTAAAGCTTCTGAGCCAATTTCGAGTGCGCGCTGAGCAGCAACTGTGTCAGTTGTGAAAAATGGCATTCCTGCACCTGCGCCAAAAATTACTACACGACCCTTTTCTAAGTGCCGAATGGAGCGACGTGGAATGTATGGCTCGGCGACTTGCCCCATGGCAATCGCTGTCTGAACGCGTGTTTCAATTCCTTCTTTTTCCAGAAAATCTTGAAGTGCCAAACAGTTCATGACTGTTCCAAGCATTCCCATATAGTCAGCGCGAGCGCGGTCCATGCCACGTTGCTGCAACTCTGCCCCGCGGAAATAGTTTCCTCCGCCAACGACAATCGCTACTTGGACACCGCTTCGCACGACATCTGCAATCTGTCCAGCAATATCGTGAACTACATCAGGATCAACACCAATGCCTTTTTCTCCACCAAAAACTTCACCAGAAAGTTTAAGGAGCACTCTCTTATAACCTTTGCGGGCCATAGTGAGTGCTCCTTATCTCTAATTATTTAACGATGAACGCTGTGCTGAGGTTACTGTCCAACTCGGAAACGGTGAAATGCCGACACGGCAGTTTTTGCCTCATCGAGCACCTGTTGCACGGTCTTCTTGGCATCCTTAGCGAAAGCCTGCTCAAGCAAGCTGACTTCCTTCACAAAACCAGTGATTCGACCTTCAACGATCTTCGCAATCGCAGCATCTGGCTTACCCTCATTACGGGCAGTTTCTTCTGCGATATGACGCTCACTCGCGATCGCATCAGCGGGAATCGCCTCACGATTTACATATTGAGGAGCAAATGCAGCGATGTGCTGAGCAATATCTTTACCCGCTTCTGCAGCGGGAGCGCTCATCTGAACAAGCACACCTACTTGTGGTGGCAAATCTGGATTCGTGCGGTGTAGATAGAGCGCAACCGGTGAACCATCAAGAACTGCAATGCGGCGAAGTTCAATCTTCTCCCCCAGCGTTGCATTTCCCTCATCGATGCGTGCCTGCACAGTTAGACCAGATGGCAGCGATGACTGTAGGAACTTAGCGAGATCTGCAATCTTGGCTTGTGCCAAATGATTGAGAAGCTCATCTGCAAGCTCTTGGAATCGATCACCCTTGGCTACGAAGTCTGTCTCACAGTTAAGTTCGAGCATAACTCCGAGGTTGCCCTCTGCCTTTGCAATTACTAGACCATTTGAAGTTGTGCGACCTTCACGCTTGGTGACGCCCTTTAAACCCTTGACGCGAATAATGTCGATCGCCTTTTGGAAATCGCCCTCTGCCTCATCAAGTGCCTTCTTGCAATCGAGCATTCCTGCTGCAGTTGCTTCACGAAGGCGTTTTACATCATCAGCTGTGTAAGCCACGAATTATTCTCCCTTTGGTTCAGTTACATCTGCACCAGGTGCAGTGATTAATTCCTTCTCCCAATCAGCCAATGGCTCATCGGTAGCGGCCGCAGGTGCGACCTTGTCTGCAACTGCAGCGGCAGCTGCAGAACGTGCAGCAAGACCTGCAACAGCAGCATCTGCGATCACGCGAGTAAGCAAGCCGATTGAACGGATCGCATCATCATTGCCTGGAATCTTGTAATCAACTTCATCTGGATCACAGTTCGTATCAAGGATCGCCACAACTGGAATACCGAGCTTGTGTGCTTCAGCAACAGCAAGGTGCTCCTTCTTTGTGTCTACAACCCAGACTGCACTTGGCAGCTTGGTCATATTACGAATACCTTGCAAGTTCTTTGTGAGCTTCTCGCGCTCGCGGCGAAGTACCAAGAGTTCTTTCTTGGTCAAAACTTGGTCATTCTTTGACTCGAGTTGTTCGAGTTCTTTTAAGCGTTGAATACGCTTGTAAACAGTTGGGAAGTTAGTAAGCATTCCGCCAAGCCAACGCTCGGTGACATAAGGCATGCCAACGCGTGCTGATTGTTCAATGATTGGCTGGTGAGCTTGCTTCTTTGTTCCAACGAAAAGGATATGTCCGCCCTTTGCGACGGTGTCCTTAATAAAGTCATAAGCTGAATCGATCAAAGCTAGTGACTGTTGGATATCGATGATGTAGATACCGTTGCGCTCAGCAAAAATGTAGCGCTTCATCTTTGGATTCCAACGACGAGTCTGGTGTCCGAAGTGGACTCCGCTGTCGAGGAGTTCTCGCATTGTTACAACCGCCATGGCGGCACTCTCCTTCATTGCATGCAGTAGCACATGCACTCGGTTGTCGATCTAACAATTTGCTAGATCCCTAGCGTCTGGGCACCGACCTATTTATATAAATAGGACCGAAATGGTTACTGCTTATTGATCTAGCGAACTAGTTCACAAACAGTTAGACGCGTGAAGTCAGATCTGCGGTAAAGCTGATCTGCTGAGGTAAATCTTAACTGAGGTTTGAGGGTGCAAAATCCACGGGCTAAGCGCGGGGATGCGCATCTTTGTACGCCTTTTGAAGTCGTTCTGGGGATACATGGGTGTAGATCTGGGTTGTAACCAGCGAGGAGTGCCCCAAGATTTCTTGAACGGTTCGAAGGTCTGCTCCACCTTCAAGCAGATGTGTTGCAGCGGTATGGCGTAGTCCATGTGGCCCCATGTGAGAACCAACAGCGCTCATCGCCTCATACACAGCTCCGCGCACAGTGCGTTGATCAATTCTCTTTCCACGGGAGCCAAGGAATACTGCTGATTCAGACATGTCGGTTACTAAATGCGGGCGAGCATTAACTAAATAGTTTTGAAGAGCTTTCATTGCCGGAATTCCCAGCGGTACAACTCGCTCTTTACTTCCTTTACCTAGTACTTGCAAGGTATTTCGTTCTTGGTCAATAGAGCGAATATCTAGCCCACATAATTCAGAAACGCGTATTCCACTTGCGTATAAAACTTCCACCATAGCAAGATCTCTGATTGTCATAGGCGTTGGGTTCTCATCCATCCTCACTTGCATACTTTCGATAACTTTTTGGGTATCAGCAATATCTAATACCTCAGGGAGTGTGCGATGTGGTTTTGGAATAGCTAGCTGCGCACCTAAATCACTTGGTATCCAGCCCTGACTTGCAGCCCAATAGGTGAAAGCACGAATAGAGACAATTCGCCTAGCCATAGTCGCCCTGGATGCACCCGTACTCTGCAAATTGGCGAGCCATGAGCGGATATGTGTGAGCTCAAGCTTTGAAAATTCAGTTATTCCAAGTAAATCCATATGTTTGAGAAAAGAATCAAGATCACTCACATAACCTTTGATTGAGTTATCAGCAAGATTTCTGACTAATGCCAAATGCTCTTCATATTTAGCAATTAATTCAGCGGTCATGTTAATTCTCTGGCTTGCGCCCTTGACGGAGCAGACCGTAAGTAACCGCATCTTCTAGCGCCATGGCTGAAGCCGCAATAACGTTCTCATGAACACCAATGGTGTTCCACGATCCATCGCCATCACTGGTTTCAACGAGAACTCGAGTGATAGCGCCGGTTCCAAGGCGTCCTTCCAAAATGCGAACTTTGTAGTCTGTCAGCTCTAACTTTTCGAGCTCTGGGTAGAACTTCTTTAGACCAGAACGAAGAGCGGTATCAATCGCATTAACTGGACCATTACCACTACCTGTTGTAACGATAGTTTCACCGTGGGCTTTAAGAGTAACTGTTGCATGTGAAGTGACCGCGCCGGCTACATCACCATCCACGGTTGTCTTCCAGTCTTGAATTGTGAAAAATTCTGCCTTCTTTCCAGCAATTTCCTCACGCAAAACTAATTCAAAAGATGCATCTGCCGCTTCAAAGGTGAAGCCTCTAGATTCCATCTCCTTGACCCGCTCAACAACGCGCACAACAACTTCCTTATCCCCGCCAAGGTCAATGCCAAGCTCTTTTGACTTGAGCTCAATTGAAGCACGTCCAGCCATTTCAGAAACAAGCATGCGCATATCATTTCCAACACTGCTTGGATCTTCGTGTTGATACATTGCAGGATCAACCTTGATCGCACTTGCATGCAAACCGGCCTTGTGTGCAAAAGCTGAAACTCCAACGTAAGGTTGGCGAGCACTTGGCGCAACATTTGTTACTTCTGCAACTGCATGTGAAATTCTAAAAGATTCCTTTAGCGCACCCTCTGGCAAGACTTTTTTACCCATCTTGAGTTCGAGATCTGCAACAATCGTCACAAGATCCGCATTTCCAGTGCGCTCACCGTATCCATTGAGTGTTCCCTGAACATGTGTGACTCCAGCGCTCACAGCAGCTAGTGAGTTTGCAACCGCGCATCCTGTGTCATTATGGCAATGAATTCCAAGACGTGCAGATGTTTCACCCAGGACCTTATGGACAATGTCTGATAGCTCATCGGGCAACATTCCTCCGTTTGTATCACAGAGAGCCACCACGTCAGCTCCTGCTTCAACTGCAGTGCGTACTACCTCAAGAGCATAGGCAGAATTTGAACGATAACCATCGAAGAAGTGCTCAGCATCAAGAAAGACTCTCTGCCCCCCATC
>Ga0208876_1000358_pt1 | contig 14774 bp, 16 predicted proteins | sample CryBogCBH03Jun09_FD_184614 | JGI IMG/M metagenome (GOLD analysis project Ga0208876, IMG submission 184614) | Freshwater microbial communities from Crystal Bog, Wisconsin, USA - CBH03Jun09 (SPAdes) | ecosystem: Environmental > Aquatic > Freshwater > Lake | place: Crystal Bog, Wisconsin, USA... | reverse complement strand
AAATTAAGCTAGTATGCAATAAAAATACAATGTAAATATATATATATTAAATAATTTACACAATACTCTCGTGTTTTAAAATAAAAATGGACTCATTCCAAATTTTTTTTAAATACTCAAAAAACAAAATTTATATAAATAGCATTAGAAAATATAAATCTATCTCTATAATTATAGGAAAATAATTTAAAATAATGGAAGCATTCGAAATTGTTGAAATATCTAGAAATTTAAACCCGGAATTTGGACTTGAGCAAATATTGTATTCAATTGGGTTTCCAGACTCACAGCGAACATTTGCAGAATCCCATAATGATTTAAATAAAATGTTCGATGAAATTGTAAAAAAATTTTCAGAAAAAATGGGATCAAAGGATAAAATCAGAATTGTCTTTTTTCACCAAGACATTTTTTCGTGTATATTTATACCATTTGTGCTTAAAAAGGACTTTTCTGTCGAATTACTTACCACTACATTTGAAAATGTCGTTCAATCCTATAAAGATTTGATCGTAAATTACAATAATATATTTACGGCCAATGTTCAAATACAAAGAATGCCAGCTGGCAGAGGCAGACCAGTGACTACACTAGTAAAAAAAAGAAAACCATATATCAAAAAAATAAAATTAACAGGAATTCAAGGATATTGTAATTCGAAAAACACTATTATTAACGTAATAAATAACGATAATATGTGTTTATTGCGTGCAATTCTAATTGCAATAAAATATGTCGAAAATCATGACGACAAAAAAGACTATTCTCACCCTGAAAACAAGCAAATCAAACAAGATATTGAAACAATTAGAAAGGCACTTCAACTTCCCGAATCTGGATGTGGTATAGAAGAAATAAAACAAATTGAATTATTCTTTGAAGAATACTGTATAACTGTTTTTGATGGAAATGCTCCAAAAAGTTGCAAATATATATATAAAGGTCAAAAAAATAAGAAATTTTTAAATCTATGTTATACTGAATCACACTATAACGTAATAAACTCGATGCCAGCATTTTTAAATGTATCATATTACTGCAATTATTGTAGAGTAGGATATGACAGTGCATATCTTCATAATTGCGAGGAACTGTGCAAATGTTGCAAATCATTTGAATGCAACAAACGATTTAACAATCAAATAATAAAATGCAAAAATTGCAATATTAATGCAAAATCAGAAAAATGTTTACAACGTCATTGTGATATAATTTGCGATAAAAGAGAATTGTGTGATATTTGCAAGTCATACAAAACAAAAAAACACGTTTGCCTCGGCCAAAAATATTGCGTAAAATGCAAATTGGTGGTTGAACTCGATCATCAATGCTATATCCCAATAAATACCAAAAAAGACGAAGATTTTCAAGGGTACATATTCTTTGACTATGAAGCAAGGGAAGTAAATGGCATTCACGAACCAAATTTAGTTATAGCACATAAAGTATGCAAAAATTGTGTAGAAAACGATACAAGTTGCAACATTTTATGCCAAAAAATCTGCGTAAATAACAATGACGAATTTTGTACATGGCTATTTAACCAAAAAAATTGTATAGCTTTAGCCCATAACGCCCGCGGATATGACTCAATTTTTATTAATAATTTTATAAATAAATCAATAAATATGTTGGATAAGGCTCCAGAATTTATACGAGTTGGAACAAAAATATTGTCAATAAAATTTAGGAACGTAAAAATTATATGTTCACTGTCCTTCTTACCTATGGGACTTGACAAATTCGCCAAAACATTTGACCTTGTAGAAGGAAAAAAGGGATTTTTTCCACACTTGTTTAATACAATTCAAAATGAAAATTATATAGGTGAATATCCATCACCAGAATTTTATCAAGTAAAATTTATGAGTGAGGCAAAAAAAGACGAGTTTCTTAAGTGGTATCAATATGCGATATTCAATAAAGATGGATCAAAATCAGAATTTAATTTTAAAAAAGAACTAATAGCATACTGTGAGAGCGACGTAGACATATTGAAAAGAGGATGCTTGGCATTTAGAAAAATTATAATGCAACAAACAATTTCAGATATACATCCGATCGGTATTGATCCATTTCAAAAATCTATAACTATAGCCTCTCTTTCGCATTATATATATACAACATCGTTAATGGAGCCAGAAACAATAGCAATAATACCAGAAAATGGGTATCATGGCAATGAAAAAACGTCCAGAAAAGCACAAATATGGATGAAATATATATCAGAAAAATATAAAATTGACATTCAACATGCAAAAAATAAAGGCGAATTAAAAATAGGAAATTTTCGAATTGATGGATACCATTCTGAAACAAATACTGTATACGAGTTCCATGGTAAATTTAAAATAAATAATAAATTTAAATTTTAGATAAAATATTAAAAATATGTTTTTAATAGGGTGTGCTTATCATGGATGCATGAAATGTTTCAAACCGGATACATTTAATACATTGCTACAATCGACAACAATTGGTTTATTTAAAAAGCATTCAATTCGAATAGACATAATTAAAAATAGCATTATAAATAATAAAAAAGTTAACCTTGTTGAAATATGGGAACACGAATGGGATGAGCTATGCAAAGAAGGAGAAGTTAAAGAGTTTATAATAAATAACGAAATTAAAGAGCCACTTTCACCAAGAGACGCATTTTTTGGTGGAAGGACAGAAGCAATTAAATTATACCACGAGGTCAAAGGTGACGAAAGAATAAAATACTACGATTATACTTCATTATACCCATATGTTCAAAAGTATTGTGAATATCCAGTTGGACACCCAGAGATTTTTACAGAAAATTTCAAAGATTTATCAAATTATTTTGGTTTTGTAAAATGCAAAATAATTCCACCAAAAAAATTGTATATTCCAGTATTACCATCCCGAATAAATGGTAAACTTTTATTTGCATTGTGTGCTATATGTGCTGAAAATAAGATTGACAACTGTAGGCACACTGATGACGAACGCTGCCTTGATGGAACATGGTGTACACTAGAAATTAATGAAGCCCTAAAACAAGGATATAAAATTAAAAAAATCTACGAAATTTGGCACTTTAGTAAAACGACCAAATACAATCATGAAACAAAATCAGGTGGATTATTTACATCATATATAAATATGTTTCTTCAAGGAAAACAACAAAGTTCTGACTATCCCAAAAATGTAGTTACCGATGCCGAAAAAGACCAATATATTCAAGATTATTATGAAAAAGAAGGCATAATGTTAGACAAATCAAAAATTAAACGCAATGAAGGTATGCGAACGATATGCAAACTTTTATTAAACTCACATTGGGGCAGATTTGGCATGAATACAAATAAATCTCAATATAAATTAATTAGAGATCCATCTGAATGGTATGATTTAATATCAAATGACCAATATATAGTACAGTCAGCCGATTTTACCCACAAAAACTTTTTACAAGTTTATTATATTAATACAAAAAGTTTATATGAATCAAATTCAAACGTAAATGTTGCTATTGCAGCTTTCGTCACAGCCCATGCTCGTCTAAAACTTTATAGTGAAATAAGCAAGCTTAATGAAAGGATATTATATATGGACACTGATTCGATTATATTTATTTCTTTACCGAATGCATATGAACCTAGACTTGGTGACCATTTGGGTCAACTAACTAATGAAGTGGACCCTAAAGATGGAAATTATATTGCAAAATATGTATCAGCTGGACCAAAAAATTATTCAATGACATATGATACAGGTAAATCAAAGGCGCTTGTAAAAGGATTTGCATTAAATAACACTACAGCAAATATAATAAATTTTGAATCAATTGCAAGAATTGTGACAGAAAATCAACATGAAAAAATACAAATCGAACAATTACTATTTAAAAGAAAGAAAAACGAATGGACCAACTCAACATCGATAATTACCAAATCGTATGGATTTGTTTACGACAAACGAATATTGCTAGAAAATTTTGAAACATTACCATATGGATATTAGAATTTAATTAAATGGCAATGATCCAAAAATAATATAATGTGGGTTATTGTTGGCACCATTCCATATAATTATTGGCATATATCCAAAATAAATTTAATAGTTGGCACCATTCCATAAACATTTTGGCACCAATCCATATAATATAAAAATTTTAATATAGTTCATCTAAAATACTATAAATAGAATTAAAAATTTATGAAAAAATAATCTAAAATAAAATGAACGTTAAACGTAGAAATTCATCTCTAGAAAATGCATATAAACGGATCAAAAGTGGGGACAATATTGTTACTGTAGAAGCATCAGATCAAATGCAGACTATATTCGTAAATGAAGAAAAAACTAGTTGGATTAAAATCGTAAAAGTCCCTATAGAATATGGGCTAACAATGGCTGAATTCGAACAAATGTGGGCATTGAAACCCGAAGAAAAACATAAAATAAAAATAATGGGTAGAGTCATATCATGTCCACGCTTTACCAAGTCATATCTGAAGCCTTACAATTTCAGTGGCCTTATAAATGAAGCTGACATGAACTTTCCAGATCGCTTTAAACAACTGCTCAAATATTCGCATGAAATGAACCCCGAGTTGAATCAGTCACTGGTAAATTGGTACGAATATGATGGATCTATTGGCAAACACTCAGACGACATTCGCCAACTAAAACCAGACTCTGACATATTTAGTTATTCATTTGGGCCAGCAATTCGCAACTTCATTCTAGAACCAAAAAAGAAAGACTCAACTGACCCAATATTTCACATTAAACTTGGGCATAACACTTTAGTAATCATGGGCGGAAAATGTCAGACAACCCATCTACATCATGTTCCGAAAATGCAATCTGGAGATAGTTCTAGCGGGAGACGTCTCAACATTACATTCAGATGTTTTAAATAAAATTACTAAAAAATGTGTTTTTTTTCAACATTTTTCGATTAAAAATATAAAGTGTGTTTTTTTTTCTCACTTTTTTTCACTAAAAAATTAAATTGTGTTTTTTTTTTCAACATTTTTTCATCATAATTATTAAAATTGTGTTTTTTTTTCAGTCTCCTATATGGTTTACATGTATTTTTTATTATACAATATTACAATAAAATAATAAAAATGTGTGTTTTTTTTTCAACTTTTTTACGTTAATAATATTAAATTGTGTTTTTTTTCTCACTTTTTTTTCACTATAAAATAAAATTTGTGTTTTTTTTCAAAAATATTTCACAAATAAAAACATATTAAATCATATATATTTCTCAAATTTATTATAAGATGGCACAAAAAATGATTGATAATGCTAAATTACAATCAAAAATTATTAAAAAATCTATAGGAATTCAAACCGGAGATACTAATGAAAAGTGCATATTAATTAGTAATACAAAAAAAATTAGGCTATATTATTCAAAGGCATACAAGGATTATATTGTATCATTTAACCTAAATGATTCAAAAAAGTTTATATTTACAAAGAAAAAGTGGTTAATATTTAGACAACACATTGAAGAAATTGACAATATTATGACAAATAGCCAATATATATAAAATGGATCCTTGGATTATAGACTCGATTATTTTTAAACACCCATTTACATGCAGTATCGCTGGTCCTACTGGTGCCGGAAAAACAATGCTTTTACAAAAAATTCTAATAAATAAGAAGGAAATATTCGATATTCAACCAGATCGAATAGTATTCTGCTACAAAAGTTGGCAGCCAGCCTACGAAGTATTTAGTTTACTTGATACACCAGTAGAATTTGTAGAAGGTCTTGTTGACATTAATAAATTTGAAAGTTCAAAAAATAATTTGCTAATTATCGATGATTTGATGAATGAATGCAAGGATAATAAAGAGATTGCTGCTCTATTTGCAGTACATTCACACCATAAAAGCATTAGTGTATTTCTAATTACACAAAATCTATTCATGCAAGGTGAATGTTCACGTGATATTAATCTAAATTCTACAAATTTGATTATATTTAACAACCCTAGAGACAGACAGCAAGTTAGAGTACTTGGACAACAAATGTACCCAAAAAAATCTTTGGGGTTTATGGAAATATTTGATGATGCAATAAAAAGTCAAGGTGGACATGGATATTTATTTATGGATTTTAAACAATCTACTCAAGATCGAATGCGAATACAGACTGGAATTATTCCAGGGGATGAACGTTTAATATATACAATAAAATAAAAAAATATTTGTGTTTTATTAAATTTTTATTTCAAATAAAGTTCTTTAAATATATCAGTTATCATTTTATCATTAATATTTGTGTTTTTAGTAAATAAATTTAAAAAATATTTCAAGTTAAAATTTCTGCTTTTAATATAAAGATACAAAACACAATAATGGCCGCAAAACTCTGAGAATATGCCTTGTAATTGTTGAGTATTGTAAAAATATTTAATTGAAGTCTTTTCCAAATAGCTGTCAAATTTGTAATATTTTGGCGAGAATCCCAGTGGGTCAAAAAATTCGCATACGCCATTTTTTTTATAATATATAGCTAACCAATGCTGGCCTGCTTTATTGCTGGTATCTGTGTTGATAATAAATGAAGCTGGATATTTTATATTTTCAGGCAGCTGGTCCCTTGCTAGTACTCCAATAAAGTCTTTTTTTGCCCAAAAATCTTGTTCTATAAGTTTAAATATTTCAAAACTATTCATTGCGATTTGATAATGTTGCGAAACTTGTCAACTAATATAGTATTATCAAATTCCATATATATAATTAATCCCATCATTTTTGGTTCTTTAGACCACTGTAATGATACTGATAATGAACCATTTGTTGAAGCTGTCTTAAATGGCTCACATTCCCCATTAGGTGTCAGGTCAAATGCAAGAAACATGTTTCCTCCAGCATATGCTTCTCTTGAAATACTATTTCCTAAAAACGGCTTATCTATGCCTTCAAATATTGACCAATAACCATCCAGATATTTATTATTGTCAAAATCAAAACTTAATGGATGAGAATAGGGAATAGATTTCCCATTTGCTCGTAATTCAAATGAAGTTAAATTATAATGCTGAAAATTGAAAGGATTTTTGTCAATTTGACCTTGAGTTATAGCCTCATAATCAGCCATTGCAAATATAACTCTTTTTGGTAATATTCCATCCAAAATTTTAAAATCGTGAGATAGACCTTTAGTTTCTATTTTTTGAATTATTACATTTGTTTTTGTAGTAGTATAATTAGCAAATTGTTTATCCATGTGTAGCTCAATCGAATTAACCAAATTATCATTAGGCAAGACTTTTTTGACCCAAAAATATGCTTCGTCAACATCAAACGTATAATCTCCTGATCCCATTAAAAAAAATTTAGGATCGTTCAACAATAGTTCAATTGAAAGCTTTTGTTGACTAAGTATAAACTTTCCATTTGTAAATATATCAGATTCAGGAGTTCCGCGTAGTTCCAAAAATCCTTTACCATCAATAAGAATTTTTCTCCGTTGTATGTATCCATCATTAAGAACTTGAATAGGAAACGTTTCGTCTAATTTTGTTATAGCTTTTGGTAATGTAAAATTTTCAAATTGTCCAGGTGTATCAGGGATAAACATGCTATTTTGTAGAACTGAACTTTTGGCATCAAATCCGTGATTTAAGGCAGCAGAAATATATGCCCTAGCAGCGTATCCACTATTACTATTTTCGATAGCGACATTGTTTAAACTAATTTTTGTTTGTTTGATCAATGAATGAAATGTGTTATTTACTGGGCCAACTTTGGATGTATCAGATAGCTCAGTTTTATCTTTATTTATTATTTTCAATCTAATTGAAATATTAGACTTTGACAAGTCCAAAAAATGTTGAGATGGTGGTACATCAAATTGAATTTGGCCAGGAGTTTTTATAGTAGGCAAAATTTTTTCATAAATTCCATCTTTTATTATATTTTCTATTGGTTGTTCATGGAAATAGTCTAGTTCAGAGCTGGTGCATTCGATATAATTTTTCATTTTTATAAATCAAATATATCTCTTTTTCTCTTTTTTGATGATTTTTTAGATTTTTTACGAATGATTTTCATAATTCGATCTTTTTTCTTATTTATAGGTGTATTATAATTGCTAATAATGCCTCCATTGCCTTCCATAACTCCAGCTTTATCGCTGAGCTCTTTTAAAGTCTCTTCGAATCTCTCATTAGCACTCTGTTTGATATTTTTTCCTTTTAAGGCATCTTTAGCTAATTTACTAGTACCCTTAATTACTGATTTTCCTACGGATTGCAGTATTGGTACAGCTTTTTCTTTAACAATTGGCATTATCCATTTAAATAATCTTTTAAATACACCACCTAGACCATAGCCTTTTTGAAATTTCATCGCTCTGAATATGGGGTATTGAGTATTTTGATTTGTATAATAATCGTTCATTTTTTGTAATATTTAGGTAATGATTTAATTTTTCTAAAATATAATCTAACAATGACTTCACCTTGATTAAATCGTACTATCTGATTAATATCTGATAATATTGATATATTTATATCTTTAATTTTTGTGTGATACAGATCACTTTTATTAGATTTTACTTTATGAAATGATAAATTATTATTATCAATATTAATCGACTGAATTCTTGTGTCGTCATTTACATTTAAAATTCTTAATAGCTGAATTTGATTTGAATTGCCACAATTTTCAGGCTCAATTAAATCAGTTGTTAAAAAAATAGTTTTAAAGTTTGGTAAATATGCATTTTGCATATAAATTGGTTCACTTAAACTACTAAATCTATGATGTTCTAAAGATGGTATTATATTTACTATATTTCCATTAAATTTTAGAGAAAATTCGCTTGTAGTTCTAAATGTAATATGATCTTCTTCGTAAATGATTTTTGGAGATATTGCTTCTATTTCTTTGTATACATATTCATCATAAATTGGATTATCTTCTAATGGCAATGATATATACGAATCACCGTTAGGAATTCTTTGTTCAGATTTATCAATTTCACTAATATTTCGTAATTGTTGACGTCGTTGGTACTCGGTATTTTTTACCATAACAAGTATTTTTTCATTAATTCTTTGAAATAAACTTTCATACGACTCACCCATCTTTCCCGAGACTTTTAATATTATAGCATATGAATAACTTCCTTTATTATAATGAATTTCAATTTCACCCAGGTCCATATCAATAACATTTGAGAAGTAAATATTTGATAGTGCAACTTCATATTTTCCTTTCAAGTAAAGCTGTTTATATAGAGTATTTGTAAAATCGGTTGTATACGACTTTTTAGTTACTGGTCCACTATGTAAGGTTACGTAAAAAGATTCATCAGATTCTTCGATATATTTTGAAGTTAATTTGTTATTTTCCATTTTCAGGTCTAAAATGCAATTTTATAATTAAACTGCCGTTGTCAAATAAAATTTTGTTCCCGTTTTCATCTCTTATATCGATTAGGATTGAACTTATTTCAGTTTTATTTACTTTTATATAATGTGGCACATCATAATGAGTCCAGGTAGTTCTTTGGTTAGTATTATAGTCTATAACTATATTACGTAATAAAGGCATTCTATTTTGTCCGACATATTGATGCTCTATAATATCAGTATAAATATATAAGGTTCCTACTAGTGATATTATCTCATCAATATTAATACGTTCTTTTGTATTTATTTTTACAAATGATGTGTCATTTTTGTCAGATTTGTTTGAAAATATTTGATTTTCGTCTGTATTTAATATTTCGGCAAGTTGTCCGTTAAATTTTAGTGTAGTCATCATGGATGAAAATTGAATAAAAAGCTCATCATTATTGTATCTTATCATTGGTAATTTTATAAATTCATTTTCGTTTTTTCTTATATCATCAACTACATGTAAATTATTATTCTTATTTTCCATATTGTATGATGATCTTGGATACTGCTTTTCATCTAGAATTATTTTTTTATATTTTGGATCAATATTTGTTTCATTATCTAGATATTTTTGATATCGTTCATTGTATATTTTAATAGTTACATATTCTTGCAATGTAATATTAATTTTTTCAATACACTTTTTTATTGAATCGCCATCATGAAATATAATTGGAATATATTCATAGTTATTATTTGATTGATAGCTATATCTAATTGAACCAACTGGTAAAAACCATGATAATTTGTATATAACTTCTACTACACCAACCTCATAATTGCTATTTAGTAGTATACGGTCATCAAAATCGGTCCTATAGCATGTTGTTGTATTATTTTTATTTGTCGTTGAAACAGCATTACTCGGTAATGTTACATAAAAACTCATTTTAGATGAATATTTTCTTCTGGTATCCAACTATTAAATGATTTTGGATAGCCTCGCCAACTAACAAAATATTCTTTTTTTTTCTTTACAGTCCTAGTTTTTAGTATTTGGTCAATTTCAAATGATTCGTTTAAATTTACAACTTTTTGTATCTCTTGTTCATATAATGTTCCAACTAATTCTTCGTTGTTCAAATCTTCAATTTTATAGCTAGGTGGGACTGTAGCGATTATATTTTTTATTTTAAAAATCTCTCTAGTCCAGTTTGGTGTAAATCCTTTTTCAAAGGTTTTTTTGATTTTATTTATTCTAATGAAATCTCCTTTTTTGAACTTTATATTTATTGTAGATGTGTCTCCGTCAGATTTTCTATAGTTGTATAGCGTAAGAAATACATCGCTCTCATTATTTTTGTTGACATCATTAGGCTTTCTTTTTATACTTCTATGGTATGAGTTATTATACGACTTTATTATTTCAGGTAATATATTAATCCACTTTTTAGTATTGGTTTCTGTAAAATATCTCCACATTTTTTCTTTTATTGTACGGTTAAACCTTTCAACTACACTTGCTTTAAGGTCAGAGTCTGTAGAATACATTTTTATATTATTTTCTTTTAATAACTTTTGAAAATCGTTATTATAAAATTCTTTTCCTTTATCGCATTGAACTTTATTTGGTTTGACATTTTTTATCATTATTGCAAATGCATCTCGAACGGTCCCTTTTTCTTTGTTTTTTAATGGTTCAGCTCTACCAACTTTTCCAAATACATCTATTGCTGTTAATATAAATTTATTTCCATTATTTTCATTATTGATCGGTGTAACATCTACAAGATCAATCTGCCATATATCATTTAGGCCTTTGACAATTACACGTTTTCTTGGATAATTTATACGCTTTGGTCTATGTAACGTATATGTTTCTTTAGTTTCTAGAAATTTTTTTACTTTGTTTTTTGAGATCTTTATTCCTTTATTTCGAATTGCCCTCCATAGACCATCAATACCAGAGAATGATCCTGGAGATGACGGATTATTATATATTTTTTCGATTTCTTTTGAGGAAAATCCATCCGTTCCCTTGTTGGTTGTCATCTTCATCCATTAAATCTGTATTATTTAATATTTGATCTTTTTTTTTAATTTTTTCATTTAGTAATGCTCGGTTCTTGTCAACGAGTGATTTTCGTTTTAATTTCTTTTCTTTTAACGCATTACTTTTAAGTTTTGCTATTACATTTTTACCAGCCTGTGTTTTTGGATTAGGGTTTTCGTTTTCGTATTCTCTATAATGTTTTTGATTTTCACGATTTTTTTTTCTTTTTTCAAGACTAATGTGTTTAACTGGCTCTATAAACTTATTTGTTTCATTTCTAGTTGAATATCCTGGTGGTAACTTATAATGTCCATTTTTGATGGACTCGTTAAGCATATGTAGATTTTTATTTATTTTTGCGATACTTGAATTTAAACCTGAGGACGATTTTCGAGGTTGATTAGTAGTTGTTTTATTATTGAAATCAAATATTTCGTTAACGTAATCATAATTTTCGTTATAGTCATCAATATTATTATCAATATTTTCACTATTCTCATCGATAGTCTCATTTTGTTTATTTATGAGATTCTCTTCAATATTTGAATTTCTTTGCTTTTGAATTATTAGTTCATTAATTAATCTATTTTTATCTTGTATTTGTAGCTTATTATTATTTAATATCTCTGATATTTTTGCGTCTGTTGTTTTATCTTTAGGTTTTGTATCAATTTTTAACTTTTCATCGTAGGGGACTACCATAAATTTATTTGCGTTTTTCATTCCGAGTCTGTTTTACTTATTGCTGCACTAATAATCGATGCTAGTCCTGATATAATAGCTGGTATTAAAATCTGTAAAAATCCTCCTTTTTGGATAATTAACTTTTTCTTTTCCTTAATTTTTGTTTCTTTTTTTGTTAATTTTCTGAATAAGTTTTTGTATGGTTTTAATTTTTCACGATCACTATCTGATATTTTTATTCTACCCTGTATAATATTTAGTATGCATTCACATATTTTATTTATAAATGGTCCTTTGGCTCTTTTTAATAAATCTTTTTGATTTAATTTTGTACAATTTTTACTTATTAAATATTTAAATGTGTCTAATTCATTTGCTATAGGATTCATTTTAAAATAATTTAAAATTAAGATTTTTTTTTTTATTTTAATGAATTTTTATTGATAATAATATAATATTTATTTATTTTTTTTAGATTAAAATTACAAATTTTATATCATTTAATTTTAGTTTTTCAATAAATTTGTCATATGACTCTTTGTCATTAATGATCCAGCTCTTGTCAAGCTTGTTGTATCTGCGATGTTTTGCCGGACTCTCTTTGATTAGCTCAATGACATGTTGGTCATATTTGGATGTAGTAATTATGCATTCGTTTTGTGTTTTTTTGATGCAGACAACAAGTTCCACTACAGCTTTTTGTCTTTTTAGCGGTGGCTCATCCTCATTCTTGTTTTCGTCTTCAATTACACTATATGTAATATTTTCAAGCTGCAGGTACTTGCAATAAATGTCGAGCAATCTTTTGTTAATGCATGAACTCCCGTTTTCATCGAAAACGCCATAGATTCTTTTGTTGATATATCTGATTACATCAACTATAGGTTCAGGTGTTTGCGGATTGATCTCAATAATGTAGTTATCATGATTCTTGACAATGAATATATGAGCAATGGATGATTGCATTTTGAATTTTTTTTTTTTAAATCGTTAACTTTTTTATATTTTTTCGATTTTTGATGTGTGATAGGATTTTGTCATGACATTTATAGTAGTTTTAGGTAGACTTTTTATCCAATCAGATTCTAGACATATGTAGCCTCATTTTCATTGGAGCTTTTCCCCAGCGTTTTATTGGCCAATTCTTTGAAATATGCATTACATTTAATATTTATGTTTATTGTTTCTTTTACCTCTTTAAATAGAGATTTTATTTTTTGTTTGAGTGAAAACATTTCTATTGTATATGCATATATTTTTCTTGATAACTCATCAGATCTTTCTGTTGATAGATTATTTAATGAATCTGGATTTTCTTCGATTAAATCTATCAAGTCATAATATTTCTTTGTATAATCGATTCTCCATATAGTATTATCAAAATTGAGAAGATTATTCTTAAATGAAAATCTTTCTAGTGAATTGTTCATTTTATTATTTTTAATTATTTTTTTATATTAAATTGTTTTATTTTATTCTCATTTTATAGTAGTTTTCGTTACGCGTTTTATCCAATCAGATTGTAGAGTTTTATCTTGATTCTAATTGGACATATTAGATATTATAAATCATATTTCGAAATATACCATTATCGTTTTATTTTTATTCATTTTAATTTATTAGTTATTATTTATTTAATTATATTGTCAATTTCGATAAACGATATGCCAAATCAGAATCTATATTGGAGTTATCTTTATTTGTATATTTAATTATTGTTCGATATAATTGATTTATTTTAATTCTTAATGCATATATTTCTATTGTATATTCTTTTATTTTTCTTGAGATTTCATCACCTTTCTCATCAGGTATTTTATTAAATCCTTCTGTATTATTGTATAAAGTATTAACTACAGTATTATATATATTAGTAAAGTCCATACACCATATATGCCTATTAAAACTTTCAATTTCATTAAAAAGCATTTTATTATTCATTTTTTATTATTAATTTTTTTTATTTATTCGTTATTTATATTATTTAAAGGATATCAAAAATATTTGTTTGGTTGACCTAGATACATATTAATTAGATTGGATGACCTAGATACATATTAATTAGTTTGGATTGACCTAGATACATATTAATTAGTTTGGATTGACCTAGATACATATTAATTAGTTTGGATTGACCTAGATACATATTAATTAGTTTGGATTGACCTAGATACATATTAATTAGATTGGTTGACCTAGATACATATTAATTAGTTTGGATTGACATAGATGCATATTAATTAGATCGATTGACCTAGATGCATATTAATTAGTTCGTCATGATAAATCATATTTACTGAAAAAGGCCTCAGGCCTTGGTCGCGGCCTAAAGGCCGCGATTATTCCTTGCCTATTCGGCAACAAAAAACTTGGTCGCGGCCTAAAGGCCGCGATTGTTCGTTGCCTATTCGGCAACAAAAAACATTCAAAAAAAATAAGGCAGTGTTTTTTCGGCTGATATGGTTGGTCAATTCAGTTTTAATAAAATCATAATTTATGCATAATTATTTATAAATAATTTTGTGATAAGTCTCACGTAGTTCAACTTATCACAAAATTTATTCATAAAAATAATTATGCATAAATTATGATTTTATTAAAACTGAATTGACCAACCATATCAGCCGAAAAAACCTGCCTTATTATACTACTATTATTCATTAAATCAATTCACTATTTATCTG
>Ga0208876_1000346_pt1 | contig 15045 bp, 36 predicted proteins | sample CryBogCBH03Jun09_FD_184614 | JGI IMG/M metagenome (GOLD analysis project Ga0208876, IMG submission 184614) | Freshwater microbial communities from Crystal Bog, Wisconsin, USA - CBH03Jun09 (SPAdes) | ecosystem: Environmental > Aquatic > Freshwater > Lake | place: Crystal Bog, Wisconsin, USA... | reverse complement strand
AATTCTCCTTTACCTACAAAATTCACTTCATTCTCATTCCCTAATTCATAATCACTAACTAAATCACTAACCCACCAAAATCTAATTTCTTTATTATTATTTTTCATATTATTAATATATCTACTTTTATTATTTAAATCAACACTAAAATTCAAACTACTTAATATATTTAAACTACCTCCCAATTCCAATTAATATCATAATATTCTTCATTATTTTCTTTACAATATTCTTTTACTTTTTCAATAAATTCATCTCTTATTATCTCACTACCATACTTTTTAATTAACTTACCCCCTTCACTATCATACCCAAACTTCTCATAATAATCTATAACACTTATATCTCTATCACTACAACTCATCTCAACTTCATTTAACTCAACTAACACATCATCATTAATTTTATTATTTTTCATATTATTAATATATCTACTTTTATTATTTAAATCAACACTAAAATTCAAATCAACTCACCCTTTCAAACTCTCACTAATTTTCTTATTCCACTTTTATATACACCCTTCTTTATCTCTTTCCAATCACTCCCAAACACCTCACCCTCTTCACCTCTCAATTCAATACTTTTCATTACACTACCATCACCATAACAAAAACCTTTACACTTAAACTTACCTTTTAATATTAACCAATTATTTTTAATTTTCATTTTATTAATATATCTACTTTTATTATTTAAATCAACACTAAAATTCAAACTACTTAATTTATTTAAATTACAAATACTCACCTAATACTTCATCTACTTCTTCTTTACTTTCTAAACTCCACAATCTATCTAAACCATTTAAACCAAAATCTTCTTCATAATTTTCTAATATTTCTTTACTATAATTATTTTCTATATATTCTCTATTATTAAACTCTTTTAATTTATTATTCATCTTATTAATATATCTACTTTTATTATTTAAATCAACTATATTATTATAAATCTAATATTAAATCTTTTAAATTATAAATAAAATTCTCATAACTACCTTCATCTTCTACACTCATTTCTCCTCTCTCCATTTTATCTTTTAACTCAAATAATAACTCTTCTATTAATTTTATTTTATCTTTATTATTCATTTTATTAATATATCTACTTTTATTATTTAAATCAACACTAAAATTCAAACTACTTAATTTCTATTAATCTATAAATTCTATTTTAATATTATCTTTTAATAATTCTTCTATAACTACATCCATCCAATTATCTTCATATTTTTCTTCTAAATACTTATTATAATATTTTTCTATAAATTCTTCAACACTTAATTTAATTATTTTATATTTATTTTTCATCTTATTAATATATCTACTTTTATTATTTAAATCAACACTAAAATTAATTAATTTATTTAAATTACTTAATTTCTTCTATTTTACTAAAATCTACACTTAAAATATTTTTATTATAATAATAATCAACAATTATATTATCATCTTTACTTTCTCTAAAACAAATCACATAAACTTTCTCTTTACTATCTTTTAATCTTACATAATCTTTAACTTCTATATTATTAACTCTAACTAAATAACCTTTATTATTATAAAATAATACATTTCTATCTATTTTCTTTTTTAATTTATTATTTTTCATCTTATTATTTTTATATATTATATTTTATTTTTATTAAATTAAATAATATTATTATTATTATATTATTATTAATATTATAACTAATTTTTATATAATAATAATTTAAATTATTATATATTTTTTTAATTAATATTTTTAATAAATTTTTAATAATATTTTTTAATTAATTTATATATATATAATATTTATTTTATTATTTTGTGCAATAAAAAAATAATATATTTTTAATATTTTTTATTATATTTTTAAAAAATAAACTTGCAGTTTATTAATAAAGTTCGCATAATAAGGTACTTTTTATAAATAAAAAAACGTTACGTCGCGTACATCGCGTGTGGCGATACCTAAAAATAAAGCTTGAACTAATCGATTAAAGTTCCATTATTAATGGTATGAAGATGATTAATTACGCACGATTAGCAGGACTACTGGAGGGTACTATGGCAACAATACCTTCTTTTGTCAATACACCAGGCTTTAAGGTAACAGATCCTAAGGCTTTTAAGAACTTTATGAATCAGCTCATTAATGAAGCTAATGCTAAAGTAGAAGCTGAAGCTAAAGAAATTTAATAAATCGATAAAATAAAGCTTGCAGTTCCCTAACAAGGTTACCATTATATTAACACTTTTACAAAACCTATGTCAAAAATAATACTAAAGAAAATACATCGCAATCATTCATTATTCAACATCACCCGTCGTGATTTTAACTTTCATGGTTGGGAATATAATAAAGTAATCAACAATGTCAAAACTACTGTATTCTTTAGAGATGATAAGTACAGTAACGATCCAGGTAAATCGTTAACGGCAGCTATTGCCTTCCGTAACAATCACCTAAAGAAATCGTTCCACAAGATCAAACCTTATATGAGTGTACCACATACTAAAAGTACTTTTGGTAAGTTGGTACGTATCGGTAAACAATAAAATATCGATAAAAAAGGCTTGCAGTTTCGGAAAAAGTTCCGATAATAATAGGATAATCAAATTAGATTATAAACAAAAACAAAAACAAAAAACAAATAAATCAGATACAGTTATGAATACAAATACTAATACAGTTAATACAACATCAACAGAAGCTAAGCGTTCAGCTACGATCGAAAAGAACCGTGCTGCACGTATTGAAGAGCGTGGTTTTTCCTTGCCATTAGTCCTTACTTGTACGGTTACAGGTAAGCAAGTAAAGTACACTTCTCCAGCTTACATTTCTAAGGTAGTTGCTAAACACGGTAGTCTCGAAGCACTTATGAAAAATTTCGTAAGTCGTGAAGGTCGCCGTAATGGTAAAGCTTAATAGCTAAGTAGACTTAATGCTACATCACATAGCTCACCTGGTGTATCTGGGTGAGCTATTATCTTTTATACAGACAAACTAATTATGTACTATATAGATCAAATTGACGGTAACATGGTTATCGTTCACAAGATAGATACTGGAGAGAGGTATTGGCACTGTTATGTACCAGGTATTGTTATTGAGAATGCTAACATATCAGGCGATCATTTAGTGGTACGTGGTACTAAAGGTGAAAACCGGTTATTTTCTTGTGAACACAGACAACTATTACGGTATTGAGGCTTGCACACAAACAATAAAGTTACCATACTTGTCTTATGAATAAGAGCATTCTATTTCCAATACATGAAAAGGTCTGGGCAGCAAAGACTTTAGAGGAAGGTAGAAGTATCATCCTCAATCAATTGGACAAAGCTCCAGTTCAAGACAACGTCATCAAACTTATGAGAACAGCAGTAGTATATCAGATCAATAGTAAACCTAAACTGGATTACTTCATATCAAATATGTTACTGGCTAAAGACGGGCTACAAACAATCAAATACTAACATGTACTTAATTGATGATAGAGTTTACCTAAAACCATTTGACCGTAACAGGTTCCAGAACCAGAACGGGATCATTAAAGACATCCTGGAACTTTCTAATCGTGAAATGGTATATGATGTAGAAGTGGAAGGTTCAGCTGATGGTAATCATCTCATACCAGCTGTATCAGAAGACCATCTTATGTACAGAGGTAATCAATAATAACACTTTACTAAATAGTAGGTTCCTTTATTTTTCATTCCTACTATTGGTAATCAACACAAACAACACTGAGCCAGGAGAAGGGTTCTTATTATTTTTCATTCCCTTCTTCTGGCTCTTTTTGTGTTGCCTGGAACACAACCAGTTACCATAATACATTTTTACCATTATGAAAATATCCGACTTAATTAATGATCTAAATGAATCCATAGCACGTGGTGTAACTGATATAGAGTTCTACGATGATTCATCTAATGAAGGACTTGTGATAGAGTGGTTACATTGCGGTTCAGATGAGACACCAGCTGCTCTTGTACTGACACATGAAAGTAAGAGTATCCAGAAAAACAATTACACCTTGGGAAAGGGACTAAAGTTAACCAAAAGAACATGAATATCAAACATTACATCCAGGAAGACCTGATTAGACCATTCTATTGGATAGACCAAGAAGGACAAGTGGTGTACCATCTATTCCTATCATCTACATTATTCAATACAGAGAATGGGATAAACCTAATAGAATTAAGGGATAGAGCACAATCTACACCAATACCAAGTAATATGGTACTGGAGTATGGTACCAAGTGCTTTAATGAACTGGATGCTCTCAATCAAGCCCGGGATTGGAGAGCCCAGCACACCGTGCTTGGATTAGTTACAGAATGGTATAAGAAAGAGCTTGCAATTGTCTGATAAAGTAACCATTATATCATAACAATGACAATAACATTTGATGCTCAGGCCTACATTAAAGAACAATATCAACCAAAGCACATTAAGCTCTGGGTAGCAGATATGGCAATGGATGAGGAGATATGCTACAATTACTTGAACAATTGTACCCAACCATCTCATATAGATGAAATGTTACAAGACTATTTGACATAACCAATTTGGTGGTAAGGTTTCTTTTATTCCCTTGCCATCTTAATCAACACATCGAGCGTAAGGGGGGTCCTTATTTATTTTCATACCCTCTTACGCTCTTTTTGTGTTGCCATAACATGATAAAGTTAAGATCATTACCACGATGAAAAATACTTCTACCTCTACCTTAACTACTCAAGAAAATTATGATATACAATTACATTCATTATTGTGTACCTTGGATCATATTAAGCTCAAGTACATGCGCCGTGAACCATACCGCTATTACTATCCAGATAAGACTGATTTACCAATTGATACACAAGGCCACAATCTAATGTTCAAGCATATGAAGATGACCATGAAAGAGATAGCCAAGTACGAACAAATACTCATGAATGGTACGGAAGGGTACAATAATGAAGTAGTTAGAAAGCACATAGATATGTGTCCTGATCTTCAAGACTGGAAACTCCATCATCACAAGATGCACGATCTTGCAGAGGCAGGCCTAATAAAGCTTGCCATTTAACCATTAAGTTACCATACTTGTATTATGAAAATAATGATAACCAAACCAACTAATACATTCTTAGCAGCTGAGCACCCAACCTGGATTGATCTAAAGGTAGGTACTGTAATGGAGGTAAGGAAAGAAGGCCAGACAGGCTACCTGGTTGACCACCCAATTATTGAAGGTGATTGTGTGGTGCAGAAATGGAATTGTATTGAAGTGAGAGATGAAGTGGAATGTTGTGTAACAGTATAGGTATCATTCCAGGAAGATTAAGTTTCCAGGAAAAGAAATATTCCAGGATGATTAACATTCCAGGAGAAGAAAACATCCAGGAAGAATATAACATCCAGGAGAAGAAATATTCCAGGATGATTTTTATTCCAGGAAGATTAAGTTTCCAGGAGAAGAAATTATATCCAGGAGAAGAAAACATCCAGGAAGAATATAGCATCCAGGAGAAGAAATATTCCAGGAAAAGAAATATTCCAGGAAGATTAAGTTTCCAGGAGAAGAAATTATCCAGGATGATTTTTATTCCAGGAGGATTAAGTTTCCAGGAGAAGAAATATTCCAGGATGATTTTTATTCCAGGAAAAGAAAACATCCAGGAGAAAACATTATAGTTGCACTGGATACAATAAGTTATCATTATATTCTTATGAAAAATAACAATAAAGTTTGCATTAAAGTTTGTGTTTGTAAGGTAGACAATAAAAGAGAGAAATTGTTAGAAAAGAACTATAGAGGTGTTTTCAAGTTGGAGAACTTACATAAATGGATGAGTAAGAATGATAAAATGATCAAACTGATTGGGAAAGAAGTGAAATGTAAATGGAATGAAGAAGAGATTAAATTTAAGAAGAAACTATATGGTTATGAAATGAGTAATGAAAATAGTTCTTATATAGTAAAGTTCTTTAATATGTATGAAGTAATAATGAGTATAGCTGGATAATAACAGTTGCACTTAATCAATTAAGTTACCATAATTGTATTATGAAAATGAAACAACTAAAACAAACCTACATTATCTTTACAGCAAGTGATACAGTATATTGCACAGCTGAGTCATATGACCTGGCTAATGAAATCATAGAAGCTGATGGCTTGATTGATGCTGTCATTCAACAAGTCAATCACATTACCAGTATTGAAGAAGGTAATCCTGTAACCATATCATATGAAAATACATCTACATATGATTGTACTTCAGATGATGTTAATGATAAGTGTCACAAGGATCATTATTGAGACTTGCCATTAACTAATTAAGTTACCATATTATATAAACAATAAGGAACTAAGATATAATCACTATATGACACCACAAGTTAATAGAATGCCCTCAACACCATACGATAGAATGCTAACTCTTGTGCACCAAGAAGCACGCTCAATAATGTTTGAGTCAATGATAACGTACGAAGATGCACTAAACTATACATTAGAGAGATTAAGAGAAGAGTTACAAGAAATTAACAATAGAGGAGGGTTATGAATACTATAGAAGAATACAATGTAGGGGATGATGTTAGCTACGGCATCAATAATGATAGTTATTATGCTGGTAAGATTATTCGCATTACAAAGAAGTTTATCTTTACAGAAAGTGGTAAGAAGTTTACTAAGATAGGCGACAACTATCGTATGACTGGTCTCCGCTCTTGCTGGATGTCTAAAGGTCGTAAAGAGAAACAAGATCCGCATTTTTAGACTTGCCACTTAACCATTAAGTTACCATACTATTGGTATGAAACTTAATAAACAGGTAAAGCATAGACTTAAGACCATTAAGTGTCTTAAGGAAGTATCTACAAATGAGTGGATGATTGATAATCTACTCACTCAAATGGTATTGTGGTTGACGGAAGAACAATATGATCAATTCATTAATCATATGAGTGATAATGATTGTGGATATGATATAAATGAATTTGTAAAGAACTTCAATAAGCTAAAGAAAGATGATTGGTATAAGAATACAATTTAAAGCTTGCTATCTTTCAATAAAGTAACCATAATAGTAATACAATAAAGGAATAATAATATGCTAATACTAAAATGTAATGTAACTGGTAAAGAAGTGAAATGGACTAACAAAGCCATTATTGATGCTAAGATCAAACAATATGGATCATTAGAGGCATTCAAAGCAGCTTATGTATCAAAAGGAGCTAATAAGAAGCCTAAGGTGAAGAGTATGCTACTAAGAGATGGTGAAGTCAATCTAATGAAATCAATATGTGAAGAAGGCATCAAACTATCACCTCAATCAATTGATAAGAGTTTATCAACTAAGCATATGTCGAATGAAGAGTATGTTAAGCATTATGAAGCTAAAGTAAAAGCATTAGAAGAGGCAGGAGCATCTGCTGCTGAGATTGGTTGGATGAAGCAACGATTGGAAAGATGGAGAGGTGTTGCTGCTTAATAGGCTAAAGATGATTACGAAGTAATGATCTAAAAGAAGTAATCAAAGAAGATGTATTAGATCATATCATCATTAAAGCAATAGAGCATATAGATGGTAGTACAATAGATGATGATGCTCTATAGAGTGATGCTATATATAAGAGTGGTATACTATAATACATTACCTTATATGTAGCAAGCACTAATAGTACTACGGTGTAATAGAAAACAGTTGCCAATCACATACCTAAGCGCTAAAATTAGATTTATATATACAATGGGAATACCTGTGTAGAATACTGCATGCCAACTTTTAGCGGATTTTTTTAAGCAAAACCCATATATAGGCTCCCTCTTGCCATATCTAATAAATATCTTATAATACCCATTACTATTATGGCAAAGAACAGAATCGTTGAGAACAGACCCAGTTATTGTACTTCCGCTTCCTCGCACGCTGCTTGGTTACGCCGTATTGGGCAAAAGGCCCGTAAACAGCGTAGTGATGCTGGCAAGAAGCGCAAGTAACCCTATCTAATAAAATCCCAAAATCCCGCACCCCCGGAAAAAATTGCGCGCGGAATTTTTTTTGGTAATTCCCTATATAAGGGAGTTTTAAGATATCCGATTAATAATGTTTAGTTGATAAAGGGGAAATGTGATATATAATATAACTTTTTTATGAACAGAATAAACGAGGTAACACCGCAATATGAGAGGTTGTATGGTACTGTGCTCAGTGCTCTTATTACTAAGCTGCCCTCTACCTTTGAACAGGACCAGGACGATGTGGTTAAGTTGGCGCTATCGCTAACTGACAAGGCCTATGTAAGGTTAATGGACAAGAGGTACAACTCTACTACTACGGTGGGTACTACACTCACCGCACATTATAATAGCGTTGATTTAAGTGATTTGCATTTATAAATCCATTTAATAAATAATACACACATATGGCTTTAACAACATCATTAGTACCCGGTGCCTCGGCAATCAACTTAGGCGACGTATTAACGCTCACATACACAGTAAGTGGCAACGTGTTAGGGGATAGGGGTAGTTCCAATTCTTTTAGCACCGGGCCCGGCACCGGTAACAACTCCCTGCAATTGGTGGCAGGCGATACGTCGGGGTTGATCAAAATTTTGCCCACCATGAGTGGTATGTGGCAGGGTACGTTACGGTCTGTTTGGACGGATACAACTACCGGTAATCAAATCACCTCTTCTGCTGTTGCACGTATTATAGTGCGCTAATTGGTGGTATACGGGGGGGGTTAGGGGTGCCTCCGGCACTCAGGTTTTTTTATTGGAAAAAGACGACGTCGGAGGCGGAATTATGGCCTCCGGTGCGCTTTAATGCGCTTACTCTCTCTACATCCACATAGGCTGGGTTGATGTACCAGTCTTCGAAATTGTCCACGTTTTCTACTATTCTTATATATCCCTTACTCTCTAAGTACTCTCTTGAAGGGGTACGAGCCTCGTCACCGAACCTATAGGCATCGTGTTCAAAGGTTATTACCGAAAATGATAGCCTATCAAAGGGAATGGATTTCAGCGCCTTAAGTGTAATGGAAGCCGGTTCTAAATCCAGACTCAAGTAATCAATGTGAGTGGTACCAAGTGTGGTGCATATACTATCAAAGTCAAGTGTCGTGGCATCCTGTATCAGTAATGTACATGTACGCACTGATTCCTTAAACATTAATTCACAATTTTTGTTGATGTCCACTGATACCCCTTTCCACTTAAACCTACTCTCTAAGAGGTGAGTGTTACTAATTCTGTAAGGGTCATCGCACCCAAGTTCTAAAAACGTACCCTCTGTTTTTCCGTTTAAACAAGACAATACAAACAAATCCTGTAGCGCTTGGGAATAGTATTGATTGTTTATATCACTATCTCCCTCAAACCGTACTTTTAATTTTTCTGGTCTAAACTGCAGTGCATACTCTACCGGTAACTTCATTTAGTATGTGGTTACCACTTTAGGTTTGTATGTACCGGATTTCTTTTTTTCTTTTGTATCCTTCTTCTCTGGTTCTTTTTTAGAATCCGTAGCTGATTGTTCAGTATCATTCTTTGCATCGTGGTATCCTTTTCTAAAGGCTTGGCCAAATGCAGTTCTTCCGATTCTATCGCCAATAGCCCTCCCACCGGTGGCAGCTGTCTTGGCCAGTGTCTTACCAATGGAAGTACCTATGTTCTCTTTAAAAAAATCCTTGAACGTCATGTTATTAATACTTAGCTATATGTTCACAAAAAACCCCTACTGTATTATAGAGTAAGGGTTCTTTGGTAAGAAACTATATGTTGTTACGTCTTTGGGGGTGCATCAGCCTTTGGCTTACCGGCTTTAGCTTTATGTTTTTTGTGTTTAGCAACTTTTGGTTTAGTTGCATGTTTGTTAGCTGCTGCTTTTTTACCGCATCCGCAGTTAACAACAATTGGCCTTTGTTGGGCCAGGCGTTGGTGCATTGCTGCAGGGTGTGGCATTTTTGCAAGGGCTGGACGCTGAACAACACCGAAGTGATGCCCCACGCCATATACTACTACGAGTGCCCCCACAAGACCTAATACTTTTGCGTATTTTGTGTAGTCCATAGAACACTAATACTTACTTTATTTCCAATTCACTTCATTAAATTTTCAGGTAAAAAGATGATATATTTTTTGTGGGATTGTGTAAGTACTAATATGCCAAGAGACAACAGCTTTAACAAACTTATTCAACTATTTGAATCAATTGATAGCCCTATTACACCTCAATCTGGGGTCCAGGAACACCACCACGAAGGTGGCACCTATATGGCAAAGGCACAAATTGCTGAAGTACTGCGTAATGCTGAACACCTCATGCACTTGTTAGAAGAGTTACCAGAAGACACGTGCCTTGAACCTTGGCAACAATCCAAGCTCACATTGGCTAATGATTACTTGGAAGCGGTTAAAACAGCAATGCTTTCTCCTGATTCACAAGAACCTCAGGATGAAATAGAAATTGAGCCCACCGAAATAGAAATCGAGAGACCCTAGTCTCCGAGCTCTATGCCATTAAAGCGTTTCATTACTTCTTGAGCGCTTTGTTCTACTTTGGTTACATATTCAAACCCAGTAACACAACTTTTTATAGCTTTGTACAAATCGTAATTGTTACTGTATATCCCTTTTGCAATTATTTCATTAGCACGAGAGAATGCTTCTTTGGTCTTGAACTTAAGTTTCTTACCATTAGGTAAACCTAAGGTGAAGTGATCATTTTGTTTCATTTGTTAATAATTAAAACTGGCTGCATAAGGAGTTGCAGCTGCAGCCGGGAACAAATAGTCTTTAATGGTTACATTATTTAAGTACATACTATATTACTGGTGACTATTAATTACCAGTTACAATACATAGCTTAAGGAGTACCTGATAGAGCTGGAACCTCTACCCAACTTGTAGTTGGCTCATCCCAGCGATACGTCTTACCATCTGTTGGATATGGTGTTGGGGCTGTCCATAACCAATTGGTAGCTGCACTAATTGTCCAGCTTGGAAAGGGTTGTGGTGGATAAAATACATCGTTTGTAGAATCGTATGTATAACCAATTCCAGCATAGTTACCTCTTAAAGGTGTACCGCTTAAAGTGTGTACATTGCCCCGGGTATTGTAACTTGTTTGTATCCAAGTACCACCGAGACCGAGATCTTTAGATAAGAAATCATTACCACGTGGAGCATCATTGTCTGATACTACGAGAACTTGAGTTACGATGTTGTCTGAATTTATAGAAGCGAAATGCGCACACATAAGTTTTTAAAGTTGTTAATATTTAGTAAAAATAGGTTAAAAAATCAACGATTAAAAGGTAATAGATCCAGAGCTCTTGAATATATAAACATTATAGGTACCATTAACTATACTAGTGGGAGATCCTGTAGTGGATGCTACAGTAAGTGGTGTTGAAATTATGACTACACCAGAACCACCATTTGCTCCAGCACCATTACCTGTACCACCACCCCCACCGCCACCACCTGTATACGCTGATGCTGCAGTACCTGCACTGTTTAATACCCCATTACCACCACCCCCTAAACCACCCGAAGCATTTATTTGACCACCACCACCGCCACCACCAAAATACACTGAACCGTTAGATACTTGACCTACACTATAAGTAGTAGCTTGAGTAGTAGTTATTATAGTACTTGTAATGCCGTTACCACCAGTAGGAGTAACAGATGCACTTGAAGGATTGCCGCCGTTACCTGATTGTCCAGCACCACCACCACCACCACCACCGTTTGATGAATTATTACCAACACCACCAGCATTACCGTAACCAGTACCACCAGTCGGACTAGTTTGAGTTGATGAACCACCGCTAGCGCTGTTTGCAAATCCCCACCCGCCACCACCACCAGAACCACCATTATTACCGTTACCGTTACCGTTAGTACCATTTGCACCAGAACCAGCACCGCCACCTATTGCAGTTACTGTGACAATATTAATACCTGAAAGTGCTGAATTATTGCCATTAGTACCAGACGGGTAACTACCACTACCACCACCACCAGTGCCACCTGTACCAACATTAACAGTATAAGTGGTACCTACAGTTGGGGTAAATGTACCTGTTACTACACCTCCAGCCCCGCCACCACCACCGTTGTTACCACCGCCACCACCACCCGCAACAACGAGATAACTAGTTACTGGTATCATATATACCGGCCACGCACTCAATCTTAAAGCATTGTACACATCACCTATGTACCATATACCATTTGCAGAAACAGTAGATGTTGTAGTTGGTGTGCCTATAATTGAACCACCTTTAATTTGCATAGGATTAAGTTATATCGTCGTAGGATACAATTATATCCATTGCAGAGGCAGTGCTTGATAATGCTGATAATACATCAGATTGGGTATCCATCATATACAGTGGTGCATCTTTGCTTATAAGAACTGCAGTAGAATTGCCTGGTACAGACATTTGATAAATTAATGAATACCACGAACTTGTATTTCTATTTAATGATAAAGTAACGGTAACCGCTGTAGATGTTTTATTAGAAGCTAGTACTGAATTAATTCTATAAACATGACTTGTTGGAATGGCATTAATAATAATGCTCCCGCTAATGCTTACATTAAGTGTAGCAGATGTAGCGCAATTAATTGTATTGGGTGCAGTTAAAGTGGGTAATGCCATATTGATATTTATTTGTTAGTAACCAAAAAACCAAGATATACCTGCACTCTTACTTGTTGTTATACTACCCACTATAGTACCAGTAGCACTTAAATTACCATTAATAGTTACTGTTGCACCATTATCTTGTATTAAACCACTACTTAAACTGTTTGTACCAGTAAACTTAGCGTAATACCCTGATGTACCAGTACCAGCAAATGCACCAGAATAGCCGCTTATGCCGCTGTAACCACTAATACCAGAATAGCCGCTTATGCCGCTGTAACCACTAATACCAGAGTAACCTGATATGCCACTATAACCGGAATAACCACTTATACCACTATAGCCACTTATACCAGAATATCCGCTTGTGCCGCTATAACCAGATGTACCTATACCACTATAACCAGAGGTACCACTGTAACCAGAAGATGCCGAAGCACCTATTGATCCGCTATATCCGCTTATACCGCTAAAGCCAGAAGCTCCTTGTATACTATATGTAAATGGTGTAGCCATTACGTATATTTATATGTAAATAACTCTTAATTTAGATGGGTTATATACATTATATTTAAGAACTACCTGAAAGTGCTGGTACTAAAACCCAAGCCTTAGTAGTCTCATCCCAACTATACATTTTACCATCTGTTGGGTAAGGGGTAGGGGCTGTCCAAATCCAGTTAGTTACAGCACTAATTATCCAACTTGGATATGGTTGTGGCGGATAAAATACGTCGTTTGTTGAATCATATACATAACCAACTCCAGCATAATTACCCCTTAAAGGCGTACCACCTGCAGTATGAGTATTAGCACGAGTGTTATAACTTGTTTGTATCCAAGTACCACCTAATCCGAGATCGTTAGCTAAAAAGTCTTGTCCACGGTGTTGATCATTATCAGAAACAACTAATACCTGTGTAACAATATTATCAGAATTAATTTGTGCAAAATGCGCCATACTGTTATTTATATTAGAATGTTATAGATCCAGATGAAGTAAACTTATATATATTGTTACCGTTAATAGTACTCAAGCTTGGTGAGCCGGTTGTACTTGCTGCAGTTGGATAATAGGAAGGATAGGAAAGAACTACAATACCAGAACCACCAGCGTTAGCTGCTGTAGTAGATCCATTAAACGCTCCACCACCCCCACCACCGCCGGTGTTAGCAGTACCAGCACTTCCGGCTGCAGATCCTTGTCCGTTACCACCACCACCCATACCACCATAAGTTATATTTGTATAACCGTAGTTTACACCGTTACCACCCCCACCACCACCAGCATATGAAATACCAAACGGGTTTTGAGAAACTATTAATGGTGTACCATTTGTAGTAATACTATAGCCATTACCGCTATTATCTACAAATGCAGGAGCTTGAGCAAATAAAAATTGTGTTCCAGAAATAGCCGTTAACGGACTTGTAGGGGGTGTAAAATTAGAAGTATAAACAGCTGTACCGTTAACAATTCTTACATTAGATAAATAACCGTAAAAATTACCTGCTCCTGGAGTGTAACCGTTACCGGCTATCATCGGTCTATTTGCAGCTCCAGAATAACTATTTGTATCTGATGCAGAACCTTGACTGACACCATTTAAATAGATTGTTGTAGTAGAGCTATTTCTTACTACTGCTATGTGATTCCAGGAACCTACATTTACAGTACCACTTGAAACAATTAAATACGCACCGTTGAGGTAATTTTCAATCTTACCACTGGCATTTATACCCATATAAAAATAATACCCGTTTGTAGTTGTTGGTCTTGTATCTACAATACCTCCACCGTTAGCCCAGGAATTTATATATACCCAAGCTTCTACAGTAAAATTATTAGTTCCAAAATTACATATATTAGACGAACTATTTATAGTAAAATAATTTGTAGATCCATACAAAAAGTATGACCAATTCTGCCCGGTACCATTAGCTATACCAAACGTACCACCATCTCCACCATTACCTGCACCGGTAGACGTACCTGCAGAATAACCAACCATTCCATACCCGCCACCACCACCGGTTGAATAAGAAGGAGAGCTGCAACCTGCCCCCCCGTTGTAACCTTGACCAGTAGTACCGTTACCGCCCGCTTGGTTCCATCCACCTCCACCTCCCGAGCCACCCACCCCACCAATACCAGAAGCGCTTGGATTATTGCCACCGCCACTACCCCCACCAGCTGCTGTTAAAGACAGTACATTAGTAGCACTTAATCCTGAATTACCACCGGTAGCACCTTGAGATGATGATCCTGAACCAGTACCAGCTGCACCACCACTACCAACAGTAACAGTGTATGTTATTCCAGAAGATATTTGCGCAGTACCAGTAGTTAAACCACCTGCACCTCCCCCCCCACCAGTCC
>Ga0208876_1000338_pt1 | contig 15206 bp, 18 predicted proteins | sample CryBogCBH03Jun09_FD_184614 | JGI IMG/M metagenome (GOLD analysis project Ga0208876, IMG submission 184614) | Freshwater microbial communities from Crystal Bog, Wisconsin, USA - CBH03Jun09 (SPAdes) | ecosystem: Environmental > Aquatic > Freshwater > Lake | place: Crystal Bog, Wisconsin, USA... | reverse complement strand
ATTGCATGGATGATTACCACCCCTCGGTATTTTCCGAGAAATCCCTGGAGTTGTAGCTCAATTGGTCAGAGCACCGCCCTGTCACGGCGGGGGTTGCGGGTTCGAGCCCCGTCAACTCCGGTGGGATCCAAAGAGTGGGTTTTCCCTCTTTTAGCCTCATAAATAAAGGCTCCACGGGCGATGAGGCCCTTCCCGTCATTTGCGCCAGATAGCGCCCCGTTGGCCAAATTTTTGTTACCTTTTGTTACCTTTCGGAGGAGGGATCACCGCTGAATACCCCTCGCTCATTCACCGAGGAGGCATCGAGAATGCGTGTGCTGTCAGAAACAACCCCCTATTCGGATATCACCCAACGGCATTTTCGATACTCCTCCCCAACCGTTCCCAGCGATCCAATACCAATTCTCGATAGCGATCTTTGGCCTCACGGGAACACAATCCCCGTTCAATCACGGACAAAAGACCTGGCAATCCCTTTTCAAAGCGACGCAAGGAATTGGCCATCTGACGCTCCGTGAGCTGAAGGGACTCTCCGCAGGCCTGGAAGTTTTTTAGCCCAAGTCGCTTCTTCTTACCGTTGATCGTGAGTGCCGATTCCTCGGTATCTGATGGCAAAAGCAGATGGGTAGGCAACAGGTCGTAAGAAGGAGAAAAACGGATCTCTCCCTCCGGCGTGCGGATCAGGGAAAAATTTTTGAAATGCATGTCTGCATTGCCTGTGAAGAAGCAAAAGAGCATCACCTCGTAGAATCTGAGGACATCAAATCCCGGATTGGTGCAGTGCCTCAGGATGATCCTGCCAACGCTCTCCATGGAGCCGCGGTACTTTTCCTCGGAAAGCTTATCGCCCAGCTGGCACATGTCCTCCATGGCGAGCTTCTCGCCTTTCACTCGATCCATACGAAGAACGATCAGCGCCCTTTTGCCATCCTCGAGATCAATGAGCCCGCACTCAGCCGTCTCGATTTTCAAAGATCGGGCCATGCGCATGGTGAGATGCTCCAACTCCGGCATTTCAGGAAACCTCTCCACAGAAGGCTTCAGAATGTACCCACCCTCCAAACCAACAAGGGTCAGTCGACCTGAATCCGATCGCCCAGAGCGGTCAAGGTGGAGAGAGAGCTTCGGTTGGACTCCGGGAACAGCGATGTGCTGCCGGATCACCTGCTCCGCCAGCGCATCAAGATCTTTTGCTGAATAGGGAAGCTTGGGCGGCTGTGACGATCCAAACAGCTTCCGAGAACAGGAGGGATGGTAATCGGACACTCCATCTTGGAGGGCCTCCAGACAGATTTTGCAGAACTGCTCACTCATGGCCCACCTCCCCGCTAATAGGCTCCACCCCCACTGCGCCAATGCAGTCACGGCAACAGGCCAAGAGTAACCCCATTCGGTCTCGCGGGTTCAGTTTCCAAGTGCTTTCGGCGATATCGAGCAACCACCCTTCCGGGATCAGGCCATCGAAAAATGGAAAAAGTCGCTTGTCCTCGTAAGGCTCTTCCCGGAGAGGGAGAGACAAACTCACAGGCAGAGCATTCGGCTCCTTGAGGTAATTCTGATGGTAGGTGAAACGGTATCCACCCTCCAGCTCCTCCAGAAGGCCGACAGAGCGATCATTCAGCAGAACTTCAGCTCTTCTCATTGCCTACCTCCTTGCGAAACGGTGCAGGCTCCATCCTGTGACCGAAGAGCGCCATCACCTGGTTGACTTTGTCAAGGCGAAGGGTTTGCTTCCCCTGTTCCAATTCACGAATGAACCTCAGGCCAAGCCCGGCCCGATCTGCCAACTCAAGCTGAGTCAAACCAAGGGCCTTCCGCTTGGCTTTCACGAACTGAATCACAGTATCATTCATAAATAAACCCGATAGGGTATAATCATTTCTCTTTTAAGGATTACTATACCCGATGGGGTGCAGCAATGATTTATTTAAAGAAAATGAACCCTTTCGGGTATAATATCAAGTGAATGATGGATGACTCCTCCGAAGCCCTCTTAATTAACTCCTCATGATCCTTTGAGAATAAAGAAGTATGCCCGATGGCAAGTTTCCTCAACCATCGGGCTCCCCAGGTCGCCCCCATGATTGCCTCGGCAGCTTGAGCAGCCCATTGGCGCAGAAAAACACCCTCTCCGAAAAGTTGCTCCCAATCGGGAGCACCAGGGGTCTTTTTTTTGTTCAAGGTGCGCGGGATGAATACATCCCCAACACCCGAAAACGACATCCAGAACGCCGACACGCAGCACCCCGTCGACCACATCGAACCCCTCCCGGAGGGAGGGGACGATAGCATCGAAAGGATCTGCCAAGTACTAGGCAGAACCTTCGAGTGGGTCGCCGAAGCGGACGAACCTTCCGAGAAGGGCCTCCGTGCCGCCGTGGTGCTCTACTGCGTCCGTTCCGACCTCATTGGAAGGGAGAGCCTCGAAGACCTCGCCTTCTCGCTCCACTACACCGAGAGCGAGGTCGAGGAGCTCGTCATGAACTTCTGCCACGCAATCAACTGGCACTAGTCGGATCCCCACGGATTGCAATCGACCACCATGGTTCACCCGGCTCCCGAGCAGATCTATCCCCTGATCCTGGAGGATTACTTCTTCAGATGGATGGACCGTGGGGTTCCTGCCGGGGAGACCCCGCTCTTCACCGGCAACATTGAGGGAGAAGACCTCACGTCTGCTGTGGGGCGCCGGTTCGGTCTCTCCGATCATGAGGCGATCCTCCACTTGGTCCACGCTCGAGAGGAGGTGGACCTGTGAGCAAGGACATCTACGAGATCATCACGGCCCGTTTTATCGAGCAGCTAAAGAAAGGAACCGTTCCGTGGCAGAAGCCTTGGATGGGAGTCCAGAATATCGTTTCCAAGGAACCCTACCGGGGGATCAATGCCCTCATCCTGGGGGGTAGCGAGTTCCAGTCCCCCTATTGGCTTACCTTTAAGCAGGCCCACGACCTTGGCGGGAAGGTCAAGAAGGGTGAGAAAGCCACCCCAGTCATCTACTACAAGCTCTTCGAGAAGCGGGATGACCACGGGAATCTTGTCCTCAGGAGCAATGGGCGCCCTACACGGATCCCCTTCATCCGCTGGAGCAATGCCTTCAATCTCGATCAAACCGAGGGGATCGCTCCACCAGCCCAGACCCAACCCGTCGTTCAGAACCCCCTCCACCCACTCGAAAAGGCCGCCAAGATCGTCGAGGAGGCCAAGATCTGCCCGATCTACCACACGGGATTTGCGGCGGTCTATTCACCCGGAGAGGACGTCATCCGGATGCCGGCCCATAAAACCTTCCGGAGTCCCGAGTCCTACTACCAGACCCTCTTCCATGAGATGACCCATTCGACGGGTCACGCCTCCCGGCTCGACCGGGAGGGTGTCACTCTGCCGATCAAGTTTGGTTCAGAGCGCTACTCCAAGGAGGAGTTGATCGCGGAGCTTGGGGCCTCGTTCCTCTCCAACGAGGCTGGGATTCTGAACCAAGTCCAGTTCGACAACTCTGCCGCCTACCTCGGCTCATGGATCGAGAAATTCCAGAACGATCCGAAGATGATCTTCACAGCTTCTTCACAGGCCCAGAGGAGCACCGATTTCATCCTCGGAGTGGAACAAAAGGAGTCCCTTGGGGAATCCCAGTCTCCGCCAGGTCTTGCCACCCCAACCGAGGAGCCAGCTCTTGCCCAAAAGATCACCGGCCAGACGGCCCAGACAAGGGGCATCCATCTATGATCCCTGGACCTGTGCATCCACACTCTCGGGACGCTCATTGGCCGGAGTCAGCCGCTGCGCTTTCGGCACTGGGTTTCGCCAAGGCTTTCACCCGGTGCCTGCCTCCTCCGTCCAATCAGCTCACCCGGCACAAAGACCAGCTTTCAACCCGCCCATTACCGGGAGTCTCCAGCTGCGCTTTCGACATCCCGGCAATCGGCTCCTTATCCCCTGCCAATCCATTCGATTTGGCAGCTCGGAGAACCCGTAAACTGACCCGCTCATTGGGCACATTTCCCGGTTCAAGTGTAACAGAGCAAAGTGATTTTCCCGGGAAAAATCACAGCTCCGCCTTTGCTGCGCAAAGAACTGTTTCCTGCGCGTGTCGGGCACGCTTCGGAATCCACCTGTCATTTCACCAAAACTGAACATGCCTGCCATCACAGTTCCCGGGTCACGCCGTATCGAAATGACCCTCACTCCCGATGGGATCAGGAGGCTTAAAGCACTCCAGAAAATGCTCGGGTTCTCGAACCGCACCGAGGTCATCGAGGCCCTGCTTTTCAAAGTCGCAGTGGAGCAAAAGATCGATCCGGATTTGAGCGCCAGGCTTGAGCAAAAGATCGACTACATCATCGAAAGACTCGATCTGGTCACATGAAGGACGGAATGATCTTTCCGTTCAAAACGACGTGGAGATCGCGTCTTGATCTGGAATATCTCGACGAGACCTCGGGGCGCAAAATCGAGGCAAGAAAGGGTCAATACCAGTCGGAAGATGAGGCGGATCCCGCTGCCGTGGGGAAAAAGCTCAAGCAGTTCGCCGACTACGCTTCCATGGAGACATTGGGGCAGGTTCATGCCGGAGGCTTTCTCCATCACAAGATCATTTTGAACAAAGATGGGAGCCAAACCTCACCGTTCGCCATGAGCAATGAGGTGAGGAAAAAAAGAATCTGCGCGGCCTGGATGGACCACTTGCAGAAGTTCAAAAGCTCTTCATCCAACCCCGTCATTCAGCATCGGTTGATCTTCACGATGGCGACGGCTTTTCACGACAAGCTGGTGGATGCCGGGATCAATCCCGACATCGTTTTGAGGAGTTCCCTGAAGACCGTTCTGAACCGCTTCCAGCAGCGGTTTCATCCCAAGGATGCCATCGGCTACGCCTACGGACTCCATCACGATACGGACAACCTTCATGCCCATATTGCCATCTGTCCCCGCACTGCCAACGGGGCCTATGTCGGGGTCAGCATGTCGCGCTCCAGAGAGTCGGGTAACAAGAACCAAATGACCTTTCTGATGCGCACTTTTGAGCGGGAAAACCGTCGCTGGGACAAGCTCCTAGCTGATCCCCAAAAACTCAAAGAGACCCTCGGGAGACGTCTGAATGCCGACAAGATCTCAAGCCATCCAAAGATCACCCCAAATCAGATGGAGGCGCTCCATCACGATCAATCCCTTTACGCAACGCGCCTGCGTCATGCCTACCAAAGCATTCAGGAACTAGAGGCCGCTTTGCAGAAAAAGCGGCAGGCCCATAGCACGGTTCGGATCCTCCGCCGATTGCCCCGGCTCCTCGGCAGGAGAAAACCCATGCCGATTCGGACCATCGAGAAGATCACAGGAGCCGTCGACAAATACTCCATCCGCGAGATGCGATCCCTCCTCTATCGGATGAAGCAAACCTACCGCGAGGACCATCAGATCTATTGCCAGCACTACGGATTCCCAACCAGCAACCAAACCCAAAACCAACACCATGCCCATCACCAGTCCCCATCGCAAAGACTCTGACGATGTCCCTTATTCCGAGCACATCATCTGTGAAGATTTCGTGTTCAAACCCTCCCAGGTGGATGCCTTCTGCCATACAGCGCTGAACGACAAGGGCGGAGTCACGGTAGTAAAGTTCAAGTCCTACACTCAGGACGTGCGGGATCCCGAACGGAGGCTCTTCAACTATCTCGTCAAAAGGCTAGCACCTAGGTCCCCTGATGCGGCTGCCTGACCTGATCATCTTCTTCGGAAGCATTGCCGGGGCCATCGCCGGTCACTTCCTGCTCATTGCTCCCTACTCATGGGGAGTCGTTACCCTGTGCGCATTCTTCGGGGCTTGGAGCCTCTTCGGGGAGGTCCATGCCGGAAACGTCGTGGTGCGCCTAGGGGGGCTTTCCTGGTCGATGGAAGATTTTGTCCGGGGTTGGCTCATCACAGGGAGGACTGGCTCCGGCAAAACCCAATCGGGCATCAATACTCTCACCTATCAGATCTTCCAGAACGTCAAAAACTGGGGCGGGATTTGCCTCGATCAGAAAGGACTCTACTGGGAGATCCTGGTCAAGATGGCGGCCCACTTCGGCAGGAGCGGTGACCTGGTGCTTTTGCAGACCCGGCCCGAGGGGGAAAGCATGCTCTGGAGGCCTCTACATTCCATCAATCTGACCGGCAATCCCAAAGTGCCTGCCTCCACCTATGCCAAGGTGATCGTCGATACCGCGATCTCTCTGACCGGAGGCCGGGGTGGGAACCCTTTCTTTCCCATCAAGGCCCAGCTCTCCATTCAGATGGCCTTTGAAATCCTCAGGCACCTGGAGTCCTACGTCACCATCCCCAATATCCATCGGCTCCTACTCAGCTCGATCGACACCACGAAAACACTGGAAGATCTCTCAAAGCGGAGTGACCAACGCTCCCGTGAACTCCTTGCCTCCCTCAAATCATACCTTGAGCAACCCCCGGAGCAGCTTGGGGGTGTGCAGGGAACCCTGAGTACCTATCTGGAGTTCTTTCTCAACCACGAGATTGCCGAGGTCTTCTGTGCCGATGAGCCAACCTTCTCTGTTGGGGAGATTGATCAGGGGAAGATTGTCTGCCTCGCGATGCCGCAGAAGTTCCAGAGCGAGCGCCTCTACATCAATACGATCCTGAAGCTCTCCTACTACTTCCATGCCCTCAGCCGGTTCGACAAACCTGCCGAGGAGCGGGAAAAGGACAATCTGCTGATCCTTTTCGCCGACGAGGGACAAGAGATCATCACCGGGGCCGAGTCGGCCTTCGCCGATCACCGGGCCGCAGGCGTGATCCGTGAGGCCAAGGCGACAATCGTTCTGGCCACTCAGGCCTACACCTCGCTCTTGGGATCCCTGGACAAGCGCTATGCCGATGTCCTGATGCTCAATCTCAGCAATGAGCTGATCTTCACCGTGGCGAATCATGATTCCGCCGTCATTGCGGCGAAGAACATCGGGGAGCATGAGGTCACCGAGAAATCGTGGGGATGGTCAGCCGGGAAGCGCTCCTACAACTACCAGACCCGGATCAAACCATGGTTCGATGCCTTCCGACTTCGGAAGCTCCCTCGATTCACGGCCATCGTTTGCCACTGCGAGAAGCCGTTCCGGAAACGGCTGATCCCTCCCATTACCCCAGAAGGGATTTATCCCACTTGGTTCACCCAACTGCGTCCCGACTATGCGCTTCGCCAATGGTGGCGTGGCAAAACTCCATCCCCATCCCATTCATGAATCCCGATCCCGCCCTTATCCAAAAACTCTCCGGACTGGAGGGATACCTTTCCTCCAAGATCCGGGGGCAAAGCCATGTCATCCCGAGAGTTTGCTCGGTTCTGGAACGCGGGGAGCTTGGGCTTCAGCCCCCGGGTAAGCCGTTGGGCTCATTCCTGTTCCTTGGTCCCTCTGGTGTCGGAAAGACCGAGCTGACCCTGGAATGTTCCCGGTATCTGTTCGGTGAGGGAGCCCTTCATCGGTTCGATATGTCGGAATTCCAGCACCTAGACAGCGTGAAGCTCTTCCTCGGTGATGAGACCGGGATGCCAGGGAGGCTTGGGAAAGTCTTGGAGTCCCATACTCGGGGGATCCTTCTCTTTGACGAGGTGGAGAAGGCTCACCGGCTGATCTGGGATTTATTCCTCCAGATGCTTGATGCCGCACGGATCACCCTAGCCGATCATCGTACCTATGACCTGAGCGGCTTCTATGTGGTTTGCACCAGCAACATTGGCTCACACCAGCTGATGAGACCAACCCGGCTCCCATTTGCCACGCTGGAGCGAGCTGTCTTGGGGGAGCTTCATCGGCACTTCAGGCCGGAGCTGATCGGGAGGTTCGACGAGAAGATTATCTTCAGGCCTCTCACTCCCGAGACGCAGAGGGAGATTGCGCTGATCGTCATCGGGGAAGAAGTGGAACGCTACCGGAAGATGGGGATCGATCTCACCGTGGACGAAGCAACCGTCGAAATGCTCATCCGGAAGGGGATCACTAAGGCTCTGGGGGCTCGTCCGATGAAACGGACGGTTCAGAAGTATCTAGGCGATCTTATCAGGGAGAGGATCAAAAAGACTTGAGACGGACAGTAATTTGGAGTCTGGCTTGAGTTTACACATTCATGCCGAGGAGCTGGAGAAGGATGTCCATGTCATTCTGAGACCAGCTGCGTTGATGGCGGAGACGACGGACTTTCGGGCCGATAAGATTCAGGTTTTTCACCCGTGGTGAAAAACCCTCCTCCGCCTTACCTGTCACTTCATCCGTGATACAACCATCAAACCTTTCCGGTTTTATACGAAGCAAATGACGGACTCTTGGATGCACTTAGCCACTCTTGCCGAGTCAAATCCAGTATGTGCTCCCAGCTGGGAGCAACTTTCAGAACTACAAAAGCGATAGAGGAGATTGCGTAGTCAGTGTTCTATAGTTATCGGAAAATGGGGATCGACCTGACAGTGGATGAAGCGGCTGTCGAAATGCTCATCCGTAAGGGAATCACCAAGGCCCTAGGAGCCAGCCCATGAAGCAGACGGTTCAGAAGTATCTGGGTGATAGGGTCAGGCGGAGAGTGAAGAGGTACTGGGTCTGACAATCAGCTGATTCCCTCCTCGTCATTGTCTACTTTGGAGCGGTATCTTTGAGCAACAGTTTCGCATGGCCCGTTCCAAGAGATTCTTTATTTGTGGCTCGCCTAGCTCGAGTAGTGATTCAGTGAGGTCATGTCAGAATTCCTCAACTTTTGAATGAGCACTCATGGCTGACCTTGTCCGGCTGCGGCATGTTGACAATCTCCGCCGTGCGTGGCGGTGGCTACGGTCGAACCCTGATGCCATCTACAAGTCATACTTCCGGTCGTTCTATCAGCGCTACGCCACCGCAGAGGAATCTCTACTTGATGACTTAGCCGACCGGCTAAAGCGGGGTATTTATGAGCCGGAGCATTCCACAAAGCTTTTTCACCCGAAGGCATCGGGCATCCTTCGGCCTTACTCGTTGCTTAGCGTGGAGGACCAGATTGTTTATCAGGCCGCTGTTAATCTCATCGCGGAGAAGCTCTACCCGCGCGTTGTTCACCGTTACAATAAGTCAGTCTTTGGGCACCTTTATGCCGGTAAGTCTTCGACGTGGTTTTACCGGAAGTGGACGGACGGCTATAGATCCTTCAATCAGGCCACCAAGAAGGCATACACGGATGGCTACATTTACACTGCTAGCTTCGACCTCACGGCCTGTTACGACAGCCTCGATCACCGTGTACTTAAGCACTTTCTTAGCAAGTTGGGATTCGACTCGGAATTCTGTACCACATTAGCGGAGTGGCTTGAAAAATGGACCGCGACTGAACGAGGCATCTTCCACAACCACGGCATCCCGCAGGGCCCGCTTTCCTCCGGCCTGCTCTCCGAAGTTGTGCTTTCGTATTTTGATGAACTAAAACTGAAGCACTGTTATTTTCAATATCTTCGCTACGTAGATGATATCAGGCTTTTTGCCAATGATGAGCGAACTCTGCGACGGTTGCTTGTAAGGCTCGACGAAATGAGCAAAGACATTGGACTCTTCCCACAGAGCGGCAAGATTCGTATCCACAGGATTTCGAACATAGACGATGAATTGAAGTCCGTCTCAAACCCACCTGAGGCAGCCATCTCGCGCAAAATCATCGACCAGAAAAAGCTGCTCGCTCGCATTAAGGTGCTTTCGCCCCGTTACAGAATCACAAACATGACGCGGTTCAAATATCTACTCGCTCACGCCATACCATCGGCTCCGATTACCGCCCGACTCTGGCGTATTTTGGAGTATCACCCCGAGATTTACCGTAGTGTCTGCAATTATCTGCGACGTTACTCAAAGCTTCCTCGCATCGCAGCTTCTAAACTGCTCGAAGTTATCACCGCTAATGCCCTCTACTCAACCGTCCGGGCTGAGTTCATTTCCGCAGCCGATGGCCGACTTGATGTGGTACACGATCGAGAACTGGCCAAGTTACTCAAGAAACTTTGGGCACCTCGTTTTATTTCGGCCGACCTTCAAGTTGCCATTGGGCGTTTTTTGATGCGGACTGGCAACCTCTCTCCCAAACAAGTCACGTATGCCTGCCGTTGCTCCCCATCCTGGTGGACTCGCGCCTCGTTGATCGAGGCAGCCACTCCAACCTCACTCGGGGCTTCGACTATCTGCCAGATCATCGAGGGAGGAGTAATAGACAAAGCCTCTGATGCCGCCCTGTCCGCAGGCTGGAAAGGATATGAGGTAACTCATCTTCCAGCGGGCAATCGAAAGTCATGGAAAAAGGCAGCAGGGCTTCTTTTACGCGAACTGGGATTGATTCGACGATCGACTGCAAATCATTGCGGCATAAACAACGCTTTCACTAAGCTTGATAGGCGGATTCCAATAGCAAACTGGAAGAAACTCTTCAGTGTTCGTTATTCTCAGGCGGAGTTGCAGTTAGTTGAGACCGTCGCGGCATCAGGCGTGAATATTACAGGCTTCGTAAATTATCTTGATGTGTTCAATGATCTTTTGATCAATGCTGTCTACATAGCAGATCCGACTATTGGAAGTTACACTCTGGGCCAGATTGGCAGTGTACTCTATTCCAGCACCAGTAGATTTGCCATAAAGTATCCGAGAACCCACGCTCTTGCAAAGGAGGTCCACGATCGCCGTTACGAAAGCATGGCCTCTCATCCTTTGATCAAGCAAACCGGAAAACCTACCAAACGAATCAATTACAAGTTCCTTCCGATGGCTAAGCGCCTCCTTCTTGAGTGCACTGAAGAATTAAAGTCTTTTGGACTTCTCTGACACCACTATGGTGCATATATCTTTCAGGGAATATCGGTAACATTTATGAACTCTTTGCAACGGAATGATAATCGTAAATAAGAGTCTTTTATCATCAGGAGCTCACAACTAAAATAAAGTTGATAGTGCTGCACAACCAAGGCCAATAAGCGCTAAGAGACCTGATGACCAGCCAGCAAGTACACAGGGCCAATGCTTTAATGGGCGACTTTGTTCTTTCTGCATAAACTCAGCCCAGTCGATCTTACATCTGTAAAGTTGAGAAACGTTGTTCTTAAAATCACGAAATTCTTTCTCTTCAAGATAAAGCATTAATGTGCCGTAAATAATGATTGCTATAAGACCAAGACATAATGCAATAATTCCATATTTCACACTGTCAGTCGCTGTTCTTGTGGCGGCGAATGTTAACAGTCCTGCAATACCTCCAGCATGTAATGTAAATAGCCAATTAACTAGTTGGTTTTGTGATTGAAGTATAAATGCCCATCGATCTTTCCAGGTTTCACTGATATAGTCTCGCGTTTCTTGGTTTAGTGTAACACCAGCCTGATTATCCTTAATTATTGAAACAATGCTCTGGTAAATATCTGTAGCACTACCACCAAGCACTTTTCCATTTTCGGTAGCTTTTTTAAGAATTTCAAATGCTGTAATTCCTAAATCAATCTTGCAAGGATTTCTCCTCCCATATTGTTGTATCGCCAGAGAGGCTTCTATAAGTTCAGATTTAGAAAGCGTGCCCGCTCCGGAACGTTGAAGAATTCCTAAACACTCAAGTCCCGCACTAGCACCTTCACTCGGCTCAGGATGCGCATTATATTTTTCAACGACATCTTTTATTTTTCTCTTTCGATCGCTTCGACACTCAAAGATGCATCGACTGATATAACCTAAAAAGAATATAGCTATCGCTGCACTTATATATTTAATAATATCTACTGATAAGCCCATTTGATAAAAACTATGAGTGATTATAATGCTAGAGAAACAAATTACTTATCTCTTGAGGCTTACAACTACAGAATGCCAGATTCGTTCTGAAGGCACCAGACGTCGGGGCAGCCGTTGCATCTGTAGTCGTCCGCGTAGAGTAGATCGGTAGCACCCTTAGTCGTGAAGGTCTGCATTTTGGGATTCTGCCTCTGGGAGATGGTTTTCGCAACCTCCAAAACCACCGGTTATGGTCCCATTGGGGGGGCCGTCGACTCCTCCTGCCCCTGTCCCCTCAGGGGTGTTCGTAGCCGAGAAGCTTCGCTTGCACTTCATATTGATAAATAAGTTACCAAGCACAGCACTTTTCCTCATCAAATCTCAAAGTCTATGGCTTGATTATTTATAACAGAAAGTGAATCATATTAAACATCATTCCTATCCCTAAACATACAAACCCTGCAATGAGGAAATAAAAGCCAACGCTTTCTTGAAAACGCAAAAGGTGCTTCGGAACGCCCTCGACGAAATTCGCTGTCTGCGGTTTGCCTTCAAGTTTGAGTCTAATCTGCACTAATGTTATCTCATGAGCGAGCAGTGAATAAGTAATCCACTTGATAATGCTACGCACTCGCCAGGCGAGAATCAACGAACCGAAGCCGCTGAGTCCAGAACCTGTGATTTTTAGAATCGTATCTAACTGGTCATGAGTCATAAATTATTCTCTGCTGAATGACTTATGCCGCAGGAGGTTCATCAAAATATCTTGCCCCTCTTCTTATGGAGCGGTTCGTAGCCGAGAAGCTTCTATTGCACTTCATCTCTCTCAAATAGGTGGCACGCGCCATGTTATTGGTTAGCTCGCAGGTTTATTTTTTTGATTTATCTAAAGTAATAAACACTTATTATTCCTAAAATCCCCGGCAAGAAATTAAATAATATAAAATATTTTAGCAGAAAACTAATATTTTTATTAGCAATTGTATTCCAGATTCCATATGTAGAAAGGATAAGAATACATGACATTAAAATAAAGAACTCAGGCTCAGAAAATTTATCTTTATTAAAATTATTATATATTAATACTTTATATACAGTTCTACATACTTTAAAATAGATAGCAGCATGTATGATAGCTATACATTTTGTAAATAAATTTTTCACTCAATTATATTAAACTATAAACAATTTTAAGAAATTTTGTTATTTCCATTTTGCAGGTTGCGCAGAAAGAGGATCTCTACTTGGTGGAGTAGCGGCATCAGCGAAGTAATTAATTGTTTGATTTAATTTATTAATTCTTCCAGATATGTTATTATATAAAGATTTTCCATTTATTGCTTGAGAAAAAGAATCTGCGATTCCAAAAGCAGTTAAACCAAAATCTGCAGTAGCTGCCAAAGGCAAACCTCCACTATTCAGTATATTGTAAGTAGAATCAACCCTGGTCAACGCGCCAGCAAGAGTTCCAGGATTCCCTACTGTTTTTTGTACGAGCTGGCTTTGGAGTGCAGAGTTAACTGTGCCAGACAGAACAAGCGGAACAGCTGCATCGGCTAATTGCGTGGCTGTATCAACTGCGTTCCATGTTTTAGAATCTGACTGCACTCCTGAAGCCAACATACCAACCTGTGATACTATTTGAGCGGGGCCAGTTGGTCCTGCTGAGGCTCCTGTCAATCCATTGATCATATTACCATAATACCCCCCCATTTGAGTTGCTCCATAAAATGCCATGACGGCACCAGCTCCTCCTGTTTCTGGTGCTGCTGCCGCCCCCCCTACCATTAAAACTCCGTTTGCTACAACGCCGACTGCGCTGCGTCCTACAAGGAGCCAATTAGGATTTGCCCCAGCTGGCAACCAATTTATAAACATCGGAAGCTTCCCATCTGCATCATACTGATTGACCGGATCACCATTGCAGTAGGAGTAGAGGTCCATGCTGGCCACATGACCTTCCGGGTCAGGGCTGATGAATGCCTTCAGTGGGCTGGATAGGAGCAATCCTAGGAGCAGGACGTAGCCGAGGAGGTGTTTTTTCATGGTTGGGGGTGGATTGTGGTTTGGGGGGAGATGCCTATCAGGGCGAGGGATTTGTCGGATTCCTCCAGAGTTTGCTGGTTCTTGATCTGAGCTGCACGCTGCTGATTCTCAAGATCAGCGATGACCATCCGATCACGCTCGATCTGACGTGAGGCCATGGATACAGAGTGGCTATCCGATGCCACTTTTGCAGCACCCTCGGGCATCATAAGGGATCGCACCCCATTCATGGAGTATTCCGATGCCATGATCTCCTCAGCGGATGGTGCAGAGGGAGTCTTGGCAAATGGGGATATCTCTGGAACACGAGCGTTGCTCCGTTCGACCATGGCATTGCGGATGTGGCTCTGCTGCTGTTGCTGCTCATCAAGAGCACTCCAAAAGTCAGCCTCTGCCTGCAGTGTCTCTCTCTGCTCTCCCTCGATGATATCCCGATACGCCCGTGCCGATTCAGCGTTTCCCTTGTGCAGTTGGCCGCTGATACCCCGGAACTCAGGGACAAGCGCAGCAGCCGCCTCGAAGGTTTGATTCCCCTCCTTGATTCGGCCACTGGCATAGAGGCAGGCACAGCGATCCTGTAAAAACCCGGCCAGCATCTGCTGTGGGGTCTGGTTCTTCAGGTATCCGAAGTCTGCCTGATCCTGCTTACTGATCCGGTAGGGCCAGCGCTCGTAGTAGTCGTCATGAGGGGTCGTGAAGAAAGATCTAGTAGTCTCGACATTGAATCTCTCCTTCCCATCATCCCAGCGGACAAAGCTATGCCCCTTGGAATGGACGTAGTAGAGCGGATATCCGAGTCTCCTTCCCACGGCCACAAAGATGGCGGGCAGGGAAGAACAGACGCCCATTCTGCGCTCTACGATACCGTTGAGGAAGCTATCTCGGGCATCCTGACGGAACTCATCCGGGTGGTCCTCGATATAGCCATATCCCTTGGCAAAGATGGCCTTCAGCTCCGGGTTGTATCCGATCCCCTGCCTCTCTCTGAGGAATCCGAAGAGGACATACGTCTTCCACTCGGACTCGGAATGCACATCCGGGAACTTTTCTGGATATTGGCGATAGATGGGGGTGAAGCGTTGGAGATCCCGATCGGCCTGCGTGGCCCACTGATCAACGATCGCAAGGTCCTTCTCCACATCCATCTGCTCACTACCCACAAGCCCCTCTGCACAGAGGAGGTTCATCCGGGCTATCTCCACATTCTGGAGTTGATCAGCGGGAACCTGAAGCAGAGCAGCAAGTGTCTTTGGCTGCTGGAAAGACGGACTTGATGCAACAGACGGCTGCTCTCCGAATAACATTCCAACCGAGCAACAGATTCCTAGACCCGTGAATCCAAGCTTTATCAAAGAATGGAATGGTGGGGGTCTCATCCTAGATTTAAAGAGTAAGAATCTACTACCCCACTGC
>Ga0208876_1000330_pt1 | contig 15557 bp, 20 predicted proteins | sample CryBogCBH03Jun09_FD_184614 | JGI IMG/M metagenome (GOLD analysis project Ga0208876, IMG submission 184614) | Freshwater microbial communities from Crystal Bog, Wisconsin, USA - CBH03Jun09 (SPAdes) | ecosystem: Environmental > Aquatic > Freshwater > Lake | place: Crystal Bog, Wisconsin, USA... | reverse complement strand
GTACACGTTGCAGGTACAAAATCTCAGGAATGTGGTAGAACTTGGTTGCCTGGTACATACGAGCCATAATGTCTTGGTCGTCTAGTACCTCTAGATTGGCGTTATAGCCCCCTATTTGGTCGTATAGAGCCCTTCGGAAGGCTCTTAGGTGGTTAGGGGCATACCAAATGTAAGAAAGGTTGTGGGGGTATGGTTCAAAGGATAAAGCACCCTTGTATCCATCCTCTACGTAATACTTCCAACCGTGGGCTGGGTCAAACTCAGAATCGTCTGGCTTGCCGTCCTCAAGAATTTGGGCGGTGTCAGAGTAGACAAAGCCTACTTCAGGAAAGTTATCAAAGACCCACTCAACATCCATAAGCGCAGTGGGCAGAAGTATGTCGTCATGGTCTAATTCAAGAAGAATGTCACCCCTGCAATAATCCATGCACTCACGTTTAAGAGCACCTACGCCAGTGTGTACAGACCAATACACGGTAACCCGTGCGTCCTCTGGTGGTTCCCATTCGGCATCGCCGTTAAGAAGAACTATCCATTCCCAGTTGTTGTTAGTTTGCTCGTTAAGCGAACGGTAGCACTCGTTAAGATACTTAGGGTCGTGACTAGGAGTGAATACGCTTATCACGTTTCCTCCAGTGGATTGTGTTTTTGAGGTAGATTGGGCCATAGAACAGACTAGCAATACAGAAACCGTATTGGTGGGTTTTGAAGCCATAAATTGTCCACAAAAAAGCGTTGACAAAAAGAATTACCCATGACCACCACACTTTGCGTCCAGCAAGATACGCACCGGTCATACCAATGCCTTCAAGAATAAATGACCACATTAAAAAGAATACTCTACGTTTGGGTATTTCTTTTTCATGAACTGCACCAGTGGCATCTTTTCGTAGCGTCGACATAAGTAGTCAAGCGATACAAACATGGGGTCGTAACTACCGTCACGTACCTCGTGTTTAACAATTATTCCTCGCCAGTGTGCGTTCCCCTGCGGGCCTTTATAGTCTTCATCATGGAGGTAGCATGCGCCCGCAACAAGGCCATGTTGGCTCTTGCCAGCGACGAATCTAAGCCCGTACGCAAGCGTCTGTTGGTGGCCCATCGTGAAACTATGGCCAATGGATTTAAGTCTCGCTTCAACGTTGCCTCCTAGGGGCTTGCCGGTCATTGGGTTGTAGAAGTAATGGCTGTACGCAACACCGTCCAACCACAGGATTTCTAAGTAAGGACTTACTTTCCATCCGCTTCGCTCGTAGTCGAGGTGGTCGGTGGTAACAACTCCCTCAAGTTGTGCATCCATTGAGACAGCACGGTTGATTCTATCTTCGTGGTTGCCAAGGAGGATGTGCCTCTCAGGGTTCCATTTACCGTGCCTGGTCTTACGACGATTCGCATTGAAGTCCGTGAGGGCTTGATTAAGTATTCTCCATGCTTCATTGGCTGCTTCTATGTCCTGTTTGTAACGGCGACCCTCCATAGCCTTCTTGCCTTTGTCATACATGGACAAAGACGGCATGTCTGCGTGGTCACCTAAGTGAATAATTTTAATAGGTTTATCGTGGAACTCGTCCACAATGTATTGACCAATCCATTTAAGATGGTCTGTTGGTACTCCAGCCTTAGCCTGAGTATCTGGAATAATTACGTGTGTTGTTGGTGCCTGCAAGGTAATTCTCCTTGTTTAGTCCGCCTTTCAGCATTCTAACACACAAGTTAGCAACAAACAACAATAATGTAATTTATCTTTCTGTTACTGCGTTTGCCACCTCAGCAGGGGTAATCGAGTACAAGTCGGGCCATTGCATTGCTTTGGGGAACCCTCCATACCACAAAGCACCGGCTACTAATCCAGAACAAATCCAAGTACGGGATTTACGTAGACAAATAGCGTCTGGAAGGATGTTGTCAATGGCACATGAAAGTATGCTAAGATAACTGTATTTCAAGCCCACCTGAGAGCGAGCGAACCTCAACACAAGGTCTCGGTTCGTTGTTCTCGGTAGTTCCACTACCTCGAACGTGCCACCAAAAGCAGATTCATCGAGAGTTAAGTTGTCGGTAATACCTTTAGGTTGCGCTTGAATGAGGTACCACTTACCGTCCACGTATCTATCCAAAATGGCAACGTGATTCCACTTTGAGTACTCTGAGTCGGGCATGAAGTGTTGTGCCCATCTGATACTCTTACCAATAATTCCTTTGGTTGAACAAAATACAAGGTCACCTGGATTCATCTTTTCCCTCTAGGTAATCGACACGTTCTTCTAGTGCCGCTAAATCGTAATCTTGACGTTGGTCAGTAACGTCTTCAATGTTCTCGTGACCGTGACGTGTAGCAAAGTAAGTGCTGATGTATGCAGATACAAGACAAAAGCAAACCAGTTGCCAAGTGAAATGACTGACTGCTGTCTTAATGCAGAAGATGTTGGCAAGCCAGTAGCCCACCTCGGTCATGCCAGCAACGTGTGGTCGTCCTCGTGCCTCTGCTTGAACCATAAGCACAGAAAATACGTTGGCAACACCAAGCGATAAGGCTGCGAGTAGTGCTATCTTCATTTGTCGTCCTTTAATAGTTTGTGAATCTCTTGAACCAGAGCGTGTGTCTCTAGGTCTAGTTGGTAATCCTTGACCGAGTGCTCGGTGTCTTTCTTTTGCATCTCGTCAGAGATACGGTCTGCTCGCTTGGCTGAGATAAGCAACACTGAACCTTGTAGACCAGCCACCATAGAAAGCACTAGGTTAAGCCTGAAGAATGGTGCAGGGTCAATGCCGAAACCGGCAGAGAGAATCCATAGCACCATAGCGGTGCAGAACACAATAAGGAATGTCCACGTACCCATGCCATGACGCATAAGGTCTGCACATTTCTCTCCGAAGGTACGCTTCTTATTCGTAGTCGAGGTCATTAAGGTGGGTTTCAAGTTCTTTAGTGACACGCTTAATGGCTTTCTTATTCTTCTTCTGCTCGTCGATAATTTCTATTACTGCTTTTTCTATCCTGTCCACTGCGTCTCGAAGTGAACTACCGTGATTTGGCGACAACTCAGCCTTCACTTTCTTCCAAATAACACGACCAACAAAAAAGATAACGGGGAAAACAAATACTGCTAGTACTTGTGCAACGCTGGCAAGGCTATTCCAGTTCATGCGCTCGGAACGGGATGTGCTGAAGTTGCGTTCAGTTGGTTGGTGTTAAAGCGTAGGTAGGTCTGTGGAAGTCGTCCGTCTTGTGATACATGAACATACGAAGGGTCGCCTTCTTGACCATGGCTAATTGTTAAAGGGTTCTTAGCGTTAGCACCTGACACGTCAACAACGAGTGCTGTGTGCCAGCCGGTTCCAGGGCCGTATACAATAACGTCGCCAGGTTGTACTTGAGCAAGGGGAATCTTGGTACCGTGACTAAGCAGTGTGCCGGTGTAGCCTTCGCCGTCATAGTTCTGACCGTTAGGGTCTGGTGCGCCAGCGTGGTTGTAGCAAAGGGTTACAAACGCTGAGCAATCAGCAAACACAGGCCACTTAATAGGGTTCTGGTTAATGGCTTCCATGCGTTGTCCACCTTCGGTGTAGTGGAACTGCTGGTGATGAGCCGCAAAGTACTTAGCCCAGCCTACGATGTTTTGTCTTACGTCTGTCATGTTTTTCCTTTAGAGGTGGTGTCCGGCAAAAGCATCAAGTTGTTGTAATGGATAAACTGTTTGACCGTATGTAGTAAGACCAGTTATTGTGTCGACGGCTTGAACTGTAGCGGCACCATTAGAAGGTAAAGAAACAAAACCTAATTGAGCCAAATCACCAGATTGAGTATAAGTACTATTTATTGTTCCGTTAGCATTGTATGTAGTAATGTTGTAAATTGTTCCTGGTGAATTTACAGATGTGTCCCAAGTTGCAATAGTGCCAACTCCAAGTTGAGTTGTAACTTGAAGATTTGAAACGGTAGGTGCAACCGTAGACGTAGGAGCAAACACTGGTGGAATAAAATTAGATGAACCAGTGTATGTTTGCCCACCTGGAGTAGGAAGGCTGTGCAGTTCGTCGCCAGATGCTATTACCCCAAAATTCAACATTAAGAAATGTCTCCGCTTACAAGCCAGCCAATTCCTGCCCCCAAGTAGATAGCAGATGCAGCCGAGTAACGAGCACGAAGGGCAGGAGCACCAGCAGTTCCACCGTTAGAAACAATGTTGCTACCTGAGAAAGTAACGCCAGCGTTGCCACGAACTACTGTTACGTTCTGACCAACAGAAGCAAATGAAGCAGGAAGGGTCACGTTCACAGCAGTAGTGTTGTTCATGTAGACAATGTTGTTAACGTCTGACTGTTGAATGGTGTAACCAGTGGTAGGTGTGTTGATACCGTAGGTAACGTTTCCAGCAGGTACAGTAAGAGTAATTCCACCGGCTTCAAATGCACCGATAAGAGCGTCACCACTAAGGTTGTGAACGTGGTCTGCCGCCGCAGCGAATTTACTTGCACCAGCGTTTGATGTACCACCAATGATAATGTCTTGTGCCGCAACAGTTGTACCTGTGTGTGATAGTACGTTAGGAACTAGAGCCTGTACTGCAGCCTGGGCTTCAGCGGCTTCTGTGGCTGACCATACAACAACAAACGTTGATGAGGCAGGGTGGGCCGTGGTGGTGTTGAAGTTAGTCTCACCATTGTAATTACGCTGCTGGATAGTAAACGTACCGGCATTGTACGTACAAAGAATCTTTTCTTCGTTGATTGTACCGTACTCAACAGCGACAACAATGTTACCGCTAATGGTAGAACTGCCGTTAACAACGTCGGTCCATGGGCTAAGGGACGTGCTGGACGTGAAGGTAGTACTTACTGACGTGATAGGGGTAGAGAGTGTACCCGCTACTGAATCAGCAACATACGAACGGTTTGGGTAATTTAGTGCCATTATATAATTGTACCTTTTCTAAAATTGGGCCAGCGTTACAGAAGTTGTGCCACTGGGGTGTATGTGTATGGGCTAATGGTTTTGAGCGTAACTACACAGTCACCTTCAAAGCCGTTCTCGTAATTGTCACGACGCTTGTGTGGCAACCAGTCAATCATTTCAATGATGCACGTAACAGAAAGCGGGCCTTCTTGGTACGTAAGAATTTCTTGATTCTGACGACGTTGTTCTAGCCAAATAAAATTGTCGTAAGGGTCTGTGTACACCTCCATACCGTCAACAACACTGACCGAAAACAACTGGAACACGGTCATGATTGATGTACCAGAAACAGCAGCAGGCCATGCCTTAAGTGTCCATCGGTGCAAGATAGGTGTGTACCCATGATTAGGTGCGTCGGAATACAGAACTAGGTTTACGCCAAATTGCTCGGCGTGGTAGTTAGGAACTGGGAACTCGCTAATCGCAGTGTTGCCGTTCTGTGGGTACGAAGGCAGAACCTGGTATCCAGCAGCATCTTCATCGTTAGGGTCAATGTCAATAAAGGCTTGTACGCCTGTGCCCTTTGATGCTGGTGCAATTACACCATAGTCAAAGAACACTGGTACCTTAGCGTCGGGGATACCGTAGTCAAAGATACCTGAAACAATGTTTCCATTTGGTACGTACTTGTAAACGATTGGGTTACCACCTTCGTTAGTTGCACAAGGTGCGTAGATACCTGAGCCACCAATAGCCATAAGCGGAACGTTGTCGTATGGGTCCCAGTCAAGTGAGTTAATAATGTTTGACTTACCAGGCACCTGGTTAACCATGATGTCCGATGCGTACGCAGGAGCCAATGGGTCTTGAGCAATGAATGTTGAAAGGTCTAACTTACCTAGACCAGTACTCTGGTCATCATAATTGTTCCAAGCAAACCATACGTAGCGTCCATCACCAACGATTGCTGTAATTGGATAGGTAACAGGTTGAAGAATGTTAGGGATAAGTGGACCTGATTTAAGGTCACCCGTAGCAGTTGCTGTTGGGTCGTAGATACTTAATGTCTGTGCCATACGGATACCACGATTGGTTCCAATAAAGATGTAGTTAAGATACGACTTGATGCAGACTGGGTACTCGTCCGGTGACATAGGCAAAGCCTGTACTGGAACGTTTAGGGTAAAAGGTTGTACAAGATTGCTGCTTGTAATTGTTGTAAATCCTGTAGCACTGGTGGTGGAAGCACCGGCTAAGTTAGAACGATAGATGCACCCTGAGTATTTTTTACCCGTACCAGACTTAACGTAGCCTGAAATGTAAACCTGTGTTTCTCCGCCCGTTGCGTCAGACCAAATCCAGTGAGGGTTTTGGTGTGTGTACAGCATATCAGGAACTTCAGAACTAATAACAGTTCCGCCTGAACCAATGTAACAATAGGACGAAGGAACGGTCATAGTAAACGTAGTTGGTGAAGGAGTCGCAAGCACTGACCAAGAAGAATTAAATCCATACGAACCAGTACCGGCAATGTTGCCGCCGACAGCATTTGCCGAAGAAAGAACAGTCCCTGATTCTGCGCAGTTGTAAGTAAACACGGTGTTACTGGTTACAGATGCAACGGTTAAATTTGTTCCGTTAAATGAGGCGTGTGCATTGCCACTAATGGCAATAGTCTCACCGACAGACAAACCATGATTACCAGTTGTGGTAACAGTTGCAACGCCATTTGCGGATGTTATGCCTGTTGTTGTAGATATAGTGGCGTTAGTTGTGCTACCTGAAATACTAATTGGCTGACCTTGTGCAAGATTGTGCGGTACGGTAGTGGTTACCGTTGCAGTAGTACCTGACACCACAATTGTTGAAATGGTTTTAGATACATCTGAGATACTTGGGATAGCACCGAAAGCAGGAAAGGTTGTAGCGTTACGTGGTTGAATTGCGTAAAGACGGTTCTTGCGTGATGTAATTATCTGGTCGTTGCACCAGCGTACAAAGTCATAACCACCAGTAAAGTTGCCAGTTGAGTCATTAGTAACATCGGGCGAAGCGTAAAGTTCGAACGATGAACTTGCACCAATCTGACAAAACCAAATACCTGTGTCAGTTGCAAGAAACGTATACAAGTCGTTTGTGTCTATTGAATAGATGTTTGACGGTGCAGTAATAGTGGTTGGCGTGTTGGCAGCATACGTAGTTGTGTCAAACGTACAGGTGGTAGCACCACTCCATGTTCGAGTAGCAGTAACGTAAGAAACTGTTGTGCCGTTTACGTACACTATGTAGTCACCACAACGGCTCATCATTAGGTTGTTGTTAACACTAGAAATGCTATCTTTGCGGTAGGTGTCAGGAAGAAGGGTTGCTTGAAGTGGGAGAGAGAATACGTCTACACCTTTTGATTGGTAGAAGCGTGTCTCTTGGCTATCGCTTTTGCGGTCTAGGTATTGCTGACCAGCACCCATGCTCCACTCAGTCTGCTCACGTCGCCATAGCCCCTCAGTGTTAACCGTTCCCTGGCCTGAGATGTTGGTCATCATGATTGACTGACGCTGTGCAGGAATAGTACGGTGACGGAAAGCCTCACGGCGGTACGGCTCAAACGAAGTGTCAATAGTAAACTGACGGCTACCGTGAGATGCCGAGGTTAAGGATACAGCGTATGGACCTAAGTTGCCATTTCCTGCACTTGAAGGAATTTTGCTTGGTGTGGTGTAGGCGAGGAGAGCGTCCTGCTGGTTGAAGAATGTAAATGGAGCAGTGGTAACAGTTCCTGCTGCGTACTCACTGACGGTAAGGGCACCGCTACCAACTACAAGAACCTTGGCTTCGGTAAGGTTAGGTGAACCAAACGGACCATTGATGGTCATACCAACGGTAATACCAGCAGTACTACTAACGTTAGTAATTACGTTAGAGCCAGTAGTTAGGTCACCAGTAAACGAGGTTGAAGTTACGGCACCACTGTTGTAATCCGAGTTACCAAAGGTAGTTGGAAAATAGTTAGACATTACCAGCCTCTAATGCGTGTGTACTGACGAGTCAGACGGTCTGCTTCCTCATTGATTCTCTGAGCACGGCGCATGATAAGTGCATTGACAGAACCAGAAACAGAACCAGCAGGAACTTCCTGAGCCTTACGTGGGTCAGGCTGTGACTCCATAAAGTTACGTGAGATTTCACGTGGAATCGTTAAGTCAATCTCTGCACCAAGAACCGGAATGTCAATCATGGTAGGCGTAAGGTTGGCTACAGTCTGTGTGGTGTAACCGTTGTGTGGTGCCGCTTCGTCGTTAGTACCAGGTGTCTGCAGTACAGAGTCACCAGTGTCTACTAATTTAAGGAATGGCGCTGAGTACATAACGTAGATAGGAAGTCCAGGCCAACCCGATTCGTAAAGCACTAGACCCTTGCCCGATGGGAACACTGGGTCTGGGATACCACGTAGTACCTTCCACTTCTTAATGGCAGGGAATGTACGGTATGGCGGAGCAATACGGTAACGCACTTCAAGAATGTCAATGAAGTCGTCAGGTAGGGCACCTAGGTCGTAGCCAGCAAACACTGGGTTGTACGTAAGGGTAGCAACACCAACACGGAATAGACCGTTAGTAGGTGAACTCATTGAGCGCAAGTCGTCGTTAATAGCCACACCAATGTCGTAGCGTGAGTAGCGTGGGTTAATGTAAACAACTGTGTCTACGTTGTGGTTGGCTGGGCTTGAGCCGTAGTAGCCACGGATAATGGTGGCAGTGTTGGTAGCAGCGTTCCAGCCAGTTACGTACAGCAGTTCCATCTCCACGGCAAGGATAACGCCAGGGGTAATGCCGCTAGTCTGAGCACCAACAAGAATTACGGTCTGGTCATCTGCATCGAGGTCACCAAACAACTGCACAGCACGTTCACGGATACCACCCATGACACGACGGTATACCTTTTCAATAAGGTCACCAAACGTCGTGCCGTTACCGACACTACTGGAGCCACCTACTGTTACAACTGTGCCACCTACGGTTGTGATGTTGTTAGCCATTAGTTATTCTCCTGAGATTATTCTGTTAATGAGGCATACCATTGACTGTCTTTCAAAACTTCTTGAAGTTCAGGTATGTTTGTGGCGATTGTGTAAACAAAAAAGTTAAAAACGTATTCAAATGTTGATTCCATTTTTGCTCGGTCTTGGTTTTCTTTTATTTGCTTACAAGTTTCAGGCCCATAAAACCAAGGGTAAAAATCTTCTTTGTAAAACATAATAAGGTATTTGCCATTTTCAGTAAGACGTTTGTAATGGCTAGGGTCAATGTATGCCCCAACTCCGTGAAGGGCAATCATTGTATCAAAACCTGAAAAATCTGTTTCTTCGTAGAAAGCACGCATAACTTTGTAATTAGGGTATTTGTCCATAAAGACTTTGACCATTTCTTTATTTGGCTCAATGCCTAAATAATTATCTGGTGAAATCTCAAATGCTTTAATTGCTAAACCTGTGCCGCAACCTACGTCAAAAACTTTACCCGTAACGTATGGTTTAATTATTTTAATAAAATTAAACGCTTCAAGGGCTACGGTTTCAGAGTCGTAGGAATGAGCAAGTCGGTTGTAGGCAATTTGCGTATTGTGAATCATGGAGTTATCGGTGTTGAAGGTTCTTCATTAAGAACGTCTACTGGCTCTGCATAGGTTGGTGGGGGAGCAATAAAGTTTGTACCGTCATAGGTCCAACCAACCTGAGTGTCGGGGGCAAGTTCTGTTATCTCAACAATGTGAGCAGAAGTTGTAAATGATGAAACAAGTGTTGGGTCTGTGTTCAAAATTAAAGTTACTGTGTTTGTGTTGTCTACAAAAGCAAGAATTGACATTAGTTATAAACCTCATTAGTTATTGTTGAAACATTTGTACCTGGAAATTGTCTAGTTGTACCAGGCCATACAATACGAACAGCACCACCGGCACCGTATCCACCAAATGAATCTGCTGAAGTACCGCCACTTCCAACTAAAACTGTATAAGTGTTTCCTGGCGTTACTGAAATGTTGTTTCCATACACCAAATCTCCACCAATGCCAGAAGACGCATTTCTACCGGAAGCACCACCGCCACCGTAGGAACCACCACCACCGCCACCGCCATAATAAAAATAGTTACCTTTAAAACTTGAAGCAGAGTAACTGCCACCTATACCAGGCGAACCATGATTATACAAAGCAACTTGACCGGCAACTCCATAGGAACTAGTACCGCCACCATTACCACCTGCGCTATAAGAACCACTACTATTAACGGTGCTAGTACCACTACCGCCACCGCCACCACCTATATTTGTGTTACCGTAGTATGTATGTTGGCCGGTGTCAGTACCGTAAATATCTGTTCCCGCACCACCACCACCACCATTGTAGGTTCCAGCACCATTATTAGTAGTACCACCACCACCACCGCCGCCACCGCTACCGGTACCACCGCCCCCAAAGTATTGACCGCTACCTGAAGAATTAGGAGGACCGCCAGCAAAACCGTTACTACTGTATCCAGCCGCACCGCCACCACCAGAAGAACCATTTCCATAACCAGCACCACCATAATAATAAGCACTATAAGCAGACCCACCAGAACCAACTCCACTATTTCCACCAGCGGCTATAAGAAAAGAAGAATTATTAAAATATGAACTTTGACCATTACAAATGGAAGAATTTGTTCCACCGGCTTCACCACCACCAATGCAAACAACACTTACTGAAGTTACACCAGAAGGACAAGTCCAAGTGTATGTACCAGGTGTAGTATATGCGTGAGAACCACCATTAAAAGAAGCAGCAGCAAACAATCCTTCGCCTCTAGCGGAAACTCCTGCAAAAGTCGTAGGCAACGGCATGTTAGTACTTTGTTTGTGCTACTAGAAGTGTCCAGGTAGAAGCAGCGGTGCAGATAACCGTAAAGGTGTAAGCGTCAATGGTTGAAGCGTCACCCGATGTCGGTGCTGTACCACCCTGCCACCATGTTGTAATGCTGTTGTACGTTGAGCCGTTAGCAGGAAGTCCTGATGCAGCAGCAGCCGTACTGTTAATAGAAATGCTGGCTGGAATGTACGCCGTAGAACCACTGTTGACCAGCATGGCAAACGTTACCGACTGACCAGTTGTAGTTGGAGCGTTGGTGATGTTGACTGCCCAGTTAGCAGTTGGGTTAGCCGTGTAGTTAAAGAACGACGACGTTGAGGCATTAAGAGCCGCAGCAGTAGAACCACTAAGTGCCGTTGCAGAACTGCTTACTGTTTCAAACGGTGCAGTAAGAACTACGTTGGTAGTAGCGGCTGAGTAACCCTGTGAACCCTGAGAACCGGCGTTACCCTGGTATCCTTGGTATCCTTGATAACCCTGGTTACCCTGCGTACCTGTAGCACCCTGGCTACCTGTGGCTCCTTGAGCACCAGTAGAACCCTGGCTACCTGTTACACCCTGATAGCCCTGTGCTCCCTGTGAACCAGTGGCTCCGGTAGAACCCTGCGAACCCTGAGCACCCTGCGCTCCGTTAGTTCCGTTAGTTCCGGCAGTACCTTGGTAACCCTGCGCTCCTTGAGCACCCTGATTTCCTTGTGAACCTTGTGAACCAGTTGCACCCGTAGAGCCTTGCGCTCCCTGTGCACCGTTGGTACCAGCAGTTCCCTGTGCACCTTGTACACCCTGAGAACCTGTTGAGCCTTGCGCACCTGTGGCACCTGTAGCACCCTGGTAGCCTTGGAATCCTTGGTTACCTTGCGTACCCTGTACGCCTTGAGGTCCCTGCGAGCCAGTAGTTCCTTGAACTCCCTGGAAGCCCTGATAGCCCTGTACACCTTGGTATCCCTGTACACCCTGGGCACCAGTGGAACCCTGAGCACCAGTGGCACCAGATGAGGCGACCATTGAAATGTTGACGTTGACTGATGGTGTTGCTGGGCGTGTTGGTGAAGTTCCAGCAGCCTGTGGGACCAATTGTATTGTGGTATCAGATGATGACCAGTAGAACTGAACGTAGTCATTAGCGGCAAGTGGGAATAGGTATGTGTCTGATTGTGCTTGGGTTTGTCCAGCAATAGCAGCAAATTGAATAACGGTTTGAGTAAGAGCAGTACCGTTCTTGGCAAGCCATAGGTTAATTGTACTTGTGCCTGTTCCACCCTTGATGAATTGACCAAGGAATTGAATAAGGTATGTACCTGCGTATGAAACAACAAACTGGTTGCCATAAGCAACGTTTACACCAAACTCAGTTTCAAGTGTGTTGCATGCAACAACATTGGCTGTGGTAGCACCACCGTTGCTTTGTGTTGTGGTGTCGTAGAACGAACCGTAAATGGCGTTAGTACCACCAGGGCCTTGAGCACCGACGTTACCTTGGTAACCCTGATACCCCTGGTATCCCTGATTACCTTGTGTACCTTGAACACCCTGTGCTCCGGTAGAACCTTGGTATCCCTGACTTCCCTGGAAGCCTTGGTTGCCCTGATTCCCCTGAATACCCTGCGGTCCTGTTAGACCTTGGTATCCCTGAGCACCCTGTACACCAGCGTTGCCTTGAACACCCTGTGCGCCCTGTGGTCCAGTGTTACCAGTATTACCCTGGTATCCCTGTGCACCTGTAGAACCTGTTGTTCCTTGCACACCCTGAAAGCCTTGACGACCTTGTGTGCCCTGCGTACCTTGAGTTCCCTGTACGCCTTGTGCGCCAGTCGAACCTTGTGTACCCTGTGGGCCGGTTGCTCCTGTTGCGCCTTGCACACCAGTCGAACCTTGTACCCCTTGAAAACCCTGCGTGCCTTGTACGCCTTGCGTACCTTGCGAACCTGTTGCTCCAGTTGTTCCCTGGAATCCTTGTGTACCTTGTACACCGTTAAATCCTTGGTATCCCTGACTACCTTGAAAACCCTGGTATCCCTGTAAACCACGGCTCTGAATAAGCGAGTCGTCGTATGACCAGTAGTACTGGGCAGTTGTAGAACCAACTGGGTAAAGAACTCCAATGTAGTAACCGTGGTTGCTACCTACTTGAATCTGCCATTGACCGTTACCACCGTACTCGGTACCTGATAGAACAACCTGACCGTTAGCGTCAGTGTTAAATGCGTTAGTGCCTAGAACGGCTGCGGCTGGTGGTGCGTCACCGGCGGCTGGTGCGCTGGTAAATAATGACTCATCGTACGCTGTAACAGAAGCACCGTTAAGAAACCCAGAAGGCCCTGAAACAACTCCAGAAAGTAAGTAAGTGGTCATAGTACTGATTCGCCCCTATTGATAGCGCCTTGAGTTTCGTCTAATCGTTTGCCCAACTTGGTGTCACCCTTGAGCGTTGTTCCTGTTTCAATCTCCCACTTCGATACAGCACGAGACTCTAGAGCCGCCGCACCCTTTACCGACTTGGGTTGTGTTCCATCTTTACGTAGTCGCTTGTAAGCAGCAACATCTGCGTGCATTGCTTTCGTGTCCATGTTAATAACACCAGCGTTGGAGCGTGTAGGCATGGCAGATGGTGACATGCTGATAGACGCAGCCTTGCACCCAAAGCAATCCTCTGGGTGTAATCCAACGTTGTGTGGTGTTGCGGTCATGAAATCAAATCTCCGTATCCAGCAGCCGTAAGAGCCGCTGCTTCTGCGTCTGTAACGTAGCAAACTTCTTGATACACTTTAGCAATCCAAGGATTCTGAGCAACTGTAGTTACTGTTGGAACCGGCGGTGATACTTCATAGTTAATGTAGTATGACGTTGAGAACGGTGCCGATGGGTCCCATGGGTTATACGGGTAAGGAATGTTTGTGTTAGAGTTCTCCGGCGTAGCCGTGTCCTGTACAAACGTTCCGTCCGATAACGCAAAGACCATCACATAACGTGCTCGGTTCTTGTAGTAACGAAACAACCTATTTGCCAGACCTCGTGAGTCAGGCAAGATAGGCGGGTTGTCATAGACCTTGGGTGGCGTAAATGTAGCCACTCAGAACCTACTTCTTGCGTCCGTTAGCCCCGATGCGGATAGCGTCAATAGCGTCACCCATACGAGCGCCACCAGTTGTCTGGTACTCAGCACCTTCGGTAACTGCTTCTCCGACTGGCATGTTCACACGGTCATTACCGTGAAGGCTCTGCTCAAGCAAAGTGGTAGGACGCATGTCAACGACAAACCCGTCCTTCTTCTTGTCTACACTGTAGGTTTCGTCAAAACGACTTGGCATTATAATTCTCCGTAAGTTTTAAAGCCCTCAACAGGAGGAGCGTCTGTGGCTGGAGCGTACTCCAACTTAATAATGTCTTTAAGGACAACGGCTTCCTTAACGCCACGAGCAGTGTTGCGCTCCATGCCTCGGTTAGCCTCTCCGCCTTGGTTTCCACCAGTAGCAGATGTGTTGTTCATTGTGCCACGAAGAAATTCTGTGGCTACAGTTGGGAATGATGCACGTGATTCCATTAGTTTCCTTTACTCTTAGAAATGCTTAGTGTATCTGCATGACTTCTTGCATCTGAGTCATGACTTTTAGACTCGTCTGGAAGTCCTGCCCAACTGGCTGGTCGAGCAGAAACGTGACCTTGCATTGCAGGACCAGCGTTAGGTGCTGGTGATACGCCTTGATGGTTCATTGTTTGCAATTGGTCACCAGCGTGGTTTTCTGAACCACGAGCGTGGACGCTATAAACTCGGTCACCGCCACCTAACGTTTTAAGAACGGTTCCAACGGCGTTTGCAGCAGCGTGAAGCCCTGTACCAACATCACCGATTCCTCGTTCAATTTGACGACCTACTGCACCAGCGATGTTTGTAATTGGGTCACCCATTATTTCCACCTTGCATCTGTCATGTCACAGCAACCGCAGTAACATGGGTCTGATGTTTCACCCTTAATGGCTGAAGCATCGTTTATCTTTGCACGGGTAACTCGATTGGGTAATGGTGTACCTGCTTGGTTAGCAGATTCAATACCCATGCGAAGTCCATGCCCTGTTGGGATTGTCATTAAAGTTTCTCCTCGGAAGTGTGTTGTTCTAGGTGAGACACGGCTATGCCATGCTTGTCGGTCAAGTGACCGCAGACAAGACAGAATATTTCATCTATCGTTGGCTGCACGTCACGAGAACCACAGTGGGCACAAGCCCTAGGCCATGGCATAACCGTATCTACCTAACTACTGACTAAGCCAGTGGTGAACCAGATTCACCTAGGTCAACTGCTGGCTCGAAGGCGGTTCCAGTACCAGGTGTGGTGCTGATGTCTCCACCAAGGAGTGAGGCTGACTCTAGACGAATGATTGATGCCTGACGGAAGATTCCGTATGCACCGAGCCAGTACCAACCAAGTGGTACGAAGCGACGGAGGCGGTCAGTGATTGGTCCTGGTACAACGTGTGGGTACGCTCCGTTACCATCGATTGTTGAGAACGTCTTAGCAAGAGCCTGACGACCAAGAATCATAGTTCCGTAAACGTTTGCGCTTGAAGCACCGGCACCCTGGAATACAGGAGCACGAGGTGTTTCAATCCAACGTACACCTTCGTAAGCACCAAGTTCACCAGTCCAGATTTCACCTGGCTGAGCGTAAACGTGTGGTGCACGCCATCCCTGTACGTTGCTGCCAGAGATAGATTCTCCCTGAAGGTCAGCCACGAGGTCTGGGTGGATGTATCCGACGT
>Ga0208876_1000323_pt1 | contig 15771 bp, 12 predicted proteins | sample CryBogCBH03Jun09_FD_184614 | JGI IMG/M metagenome (GOLD analysis project Ga0208876, IMG submission 184614) | Freshwater microbial communities from Crystal Bog, Wisconsin, USA - CBH03Jun09 (SPAdes) | ecosystem: Environmental > Aquatic > Freshwater > Lake | place: Crystal Bog, Wisconsin, USA... | reverse complement strand
TCTCTAGTGTGTCTCGTGGGGTATCTGGTGTGCTACTAAACCACTGTAATTCCGCCGCGCGCCGACGCAACTCGTCCAAGGGCTCTGCGCCGATACTGCTCGTTACTGGGATGGCAATTTTGAATGTATTTGTGGCCAGGTCAAGTAATTCACCTCTATCCCAATTACCACACCGTTTACCTGAGGTACGTTGATGGCGTTTAGTACTAATCACATTTACATTACGAATACAAAACGAGTCTGTCAATTTTGAGTATTGCCCATAATATTTGTAGGGATTAGATTCGAGTGCAGTCTGTCGTTGATTTAATAGAGTATTGTAATGTCGAGTAGTGTCCTCATTTGCAATTTGCCACTCAGTATCGCCTACACTGCGTTGCAGACTTTTTATAATGGGTGCGTTTATCCAATGGACTAGTTGAGTGGGCGTTGTTTCTACAAAATTGTCAAAATAGTGCGTGGCCACACGATACAACCATGAATTTTGGAGTGGACGCGAGTTGTTTATCGAGGTCATCTCCTCAAACACTGTAGTCTGCATCGCACGATCCAACTGATAAAAATAACGTCGCGTGGTTACCTCATCTTGACGGAGCATACTGTTTACAATCTTTTCAATACTCGCCGACTCGATGATTTGCGCCGATTTTGCCCAATTTGTATATACAAACGTGTTTGTAAAGAACCATGTATCATAGTATCGAGTATTTTGTTTGTCGAGACTTGACAAGTAATATATATTATCGTGTTCACGTAAAACATATTTTGCACGTATAATAATATTAGACTCCATCAAATACTCGAGTGCACTCAACAAGACGAAATTAGTGAGAGGTTGAATGTGAGTTGCCAGCGTGTCAAAACTGCAATACACACTTGTATTTTCAAAGTAGGTGACAATTTTTTGCGCAGTGGCACTAATCAAATCTGTAGCATACAAGAGATTATATGAAGAGTAGTCAATAATTGGTTGGGTCTCGCCGCGACATCTATATTCACAGGGCAGATATTGACATTCGGGTTTGTTGTCTTGATTAGTAACATGATTTTGCGCATAGTTTGCGGCACAGTCAAACGAGTTGATTTCCAAATCTCTTTCGATATGATTGATAAGAATATCTTTACGCTCTGCAGTCTCATACATGTAGAGTGAGATGGACTTGTCGGTTTCCTCTTCACTTGGCAAGGTCACGCGCAAATTTACTTCATATGTAGGCGAAGTGAGACCGGCCTGTGAACCCACACGAGTTCCACGTGCGATTGCCTGCAACACTTTTTTAAAATTCCAATGTGGTGTGAGTACTTCGACTTGTTGAATACGCAAAAAACTAAACCCGGTAGCGACCGCATCTGTTCCGATAATAACAGAGAAAAAATCGCCGTGTTTATTTGCAGGCACATTAAAGTTGCGCATTAATGCCTTGAGTTCACTTTTGGGCAGGGCTGGATCCAAAAACACAAATCGCTTGCCTCGACTTCTTTCATTACCAGTGGCGCGCGTCCAACCATAGTGCTGCATCAATGCTACCAAATAATAAACTCCAATACCTTGCACCGACGATGAATAAACAAATGTATTGTGACCAATAAGATAGGCTTCATCAAGAGAGTCCAAAAGTGCGCTGTATCGTGACGATACTTGATCCAATTTGGAACGTGAATCAAAATAACCGCGCGCCATACTTGTGAGTGCAATTTTACTGCCGGCGCCTACCGTATAAAATTTGCTTGCATCTTCAACAGAACTTGATCCGTCAGGGAAAAGTGCCAATTCTGCGGCGCGAGTAGCCACAAAAAAGTTTTGTGATTGTCGTTCCTCTTCATACACCTTCAGATATTGTCTGCGTTGAAACGGTGACATGATATCAACCACTACTGGTAGATATTTTAAACTTCCCATTAATCTTCCATTGTAGTGTTTGGCTAGTTCATGTGTCGATGCTCGCAAATAAGAGACTCGCCCGCGCATAGCCTGTTCAAGGCGGTAATTTGCACGACCTGTACTGGTTAAATATTGCGCGGCAAAATCACTCGGTGTAGTGTCCAACTGCAAATTTTCAGGTAATATTAGGTTGAGGAGTGGTGCAATTTCGGCAACATTGTCCAACATGGGTGTGCCTGTGAGTAAGAGTATTTTGCTGTTTTTGCAAAGATGGAGCGCGCGCAAAAATTGTGGATATTGAGTTGAGAATTTGGTTGATGTAATTTCGTGCGCCTCATCAAATACCCAAATGTGTTTGTCAAACTGGTTGACAATGTCGGCATTTGACATTTTGGCCAATTGTCGGGCAAATTTTTCCAGTGTCTCAAATTTATAATAGGCTGTCTTGATATTTGTGCGGCGAACCCGTTCGCCAGGTGTCAGTTTTTCATAATTATCGGGAATATAGGTGCCCTGGGTACATTTAAAGACGAGTTCATTCTGAAAATTGTCGAGCAACTTTTCATTTGGTGCAAGAATAATAGCGCCGCGATACGCAGACTTGGATGTTTCAATTGCCAGGACTGCAGTACAAGTCTTGCCAGTTCCCATTGCGTGTACAACCAAGAGTCCATTGTATGGGGTTTGTGCACTAATAAACCTGGCAACAGTGTGTTGATACGGAAAATATTCACCCGCCTCAACAGAATATAGTTTGTCGGCGAGTGCAAGTTGACCAAACTCATGTTTTGCACTCAATTTCTCTTCAAAGTGTGCATCATCAATCTCTGGATAATATACAAAAAAATCTCGTAGACCAATCATTTCTTTATTGCAAGTGGTCAACTTAAAAAAAACTAAAAAATGTATCCTCGCCTGCGCCAAATAGTGAGCCAGACATTTGCAATAGTCTTTGAATTGAAAGTGTGTGTTGAAGTGTGGAGTGCAAGATTAATGTGTGATTCACAATTAGTACGTAAACAGTCTGATAAATCTTCACGTGATAATAGTCGTGGCCAGTCAAAATAAATATCAAACAAGATTCTAAAAGTTGTGACAAGGGGTTCACGCACAATTGATTCTATTGTGGACAGGTCAAACTTGTCAAAACTGGCGGTTAACGCCGCTCTCATCTCCAATTCGACACAATATTTGCGCAAAAAATCTACACTTAGTGGGCGTAGTGAGAGTGAATGCCAAACAACCTTATCACGATTATTTATCCAGACACACTCATCAATAGGATAGACATTTTGGGGGAGCCAATTCCAGTCAATATATGCGCCATGTGACGACACTAGACTAGTGTCAATTTTTTGCCATTTACATACAAGCGGCCATTGTAATAGTTCTGCATGATCGATAATAAAGGCCGTGTCAAGTTTTTGCCATCTCGAAACAAAATGTGACAAGTGTGTCCATTCTGGGTGCATGCGTAAAAAGTTACACGACACTTGTTGTGAACACAATATCCAGGGAATTGTGGCGCCTGTCCAGTGTTTCTCAAGATACCATTCAGGTAATTGTACAAATGTGCGCAAAAATGGCCCCTCATACTCACCAAGACACTTGTCAATAAACTCAGACGGTAATTTGCGTTGGCGTGTCAATAATTTTGCCAATACGCGCTGGCGTTTCTTGTGTGTACGACACATATCCAATAATTGAACACAGTGTGTTATATCCAAACATTGATCAAAAATACCCTCACCCCTAGACATTCGATCAAAATATTTTGTCAATTGGCGCGTGTCAAAAGTATAGGCAGAGGCAAGGCGTGACCAATTGTTTGTAGTTTGATCCAAATAATCATCATCCAAATGAGATGCATACAATGCTTGTGGGGCAAGTTTAGAGCCATATAATATTAGCGTTTCACTAGGCAAATTACTATTAAGTGCAAATTGTGACCACACAATATAGTCAAAAAATTTGCGCACAAAACACGGCGAGAGTGGCCAGTGACGCGAAACAAGACGCCAGCAAATTATTTGCGAATACTTGACTGTCAATGATAAATTGGGGCGTACATGACAAGCAACAAAATCGGCAAGAGAAATCACCCTATCAATCCCATTTTGTGTCAATATACACCTTTCGGGTACATTTTCGAGTGCAATATGTTTCAATAATCTAACCATTTCAATTTATGTATTTGACAATACCAAATACACAAATTCAACAAATACCAATACCAATTACCTACCCACTGCCCCAAATAAATAAAAAAAGAAGATTTAATTCATCAAAAATATTTATTTGCCACAAAAAAATAAATAATAATTTGCCCATCAAAATGCCATACACGCCAATAATACCAAGCTCTCAAATTCTTGTGCGTCCTTGATTTTGTAATAGAGACGTTTAATAATTTCTTCCTTTTGCAAACCGGCCGTGTCAACACCAAAGACATTTGCCCACGAAATTGCAACGTGTTCGGGCAAGTGATTAAGTTTGAGTACAAATATTGTGCTAAACCCGTCATGTGATGGCTTGACAAATTTCCCACTACTCTCATCTTGTACAATCTGTGTTTGTTGCCATGGTTTTAATGTCGCGAGGACCAAATCATTCATCTGTTTGCTTGTCACGTTCATTTTTATTATATCGCAAGACAAGTTGTTCACAAAACCAAGATTTATCTCCCCATACCAACACAAGCGTATCGAGATCATTTCCTCTGTAACGCAGCATAGCATGTAACCGTGTTTCCTTTAATGGTCTTGCAATTTTTGACAATATTATAGGTATATCATTAGACAAACATCGATAAATAGCCACATCAGTACATCTCGCTAGTCGCGGCAAATCTCGTGGATCACACAAAATAGACCCAAGTTCAGTTAATACATTATCCCTTCCATCTTCATTGCACCAATAGGTTCGCATCAAATCCGCCACCATACTTGGATGACTATTCACAACAACATATTCAACATCATCACAAGATGGGTGCCGAATCTGGGCCAAAAATTTTACCAACTCTTCTTGGGGTTGCCGGCGCAAAGCCAATGAAGCCCATGTCTGTGCTACATCTCTACTCTTTATACTCGACCATATACGCTCGACATGGCGCGGTTCCACCAACACAAGTGCAATTCGCGCCATTTCATAATTGTGGACCGGTATCGCCGCAAAAATATCACAGATATCAGCTGATTCATCGTGGGCATGACGCCGCAGCAAGTCAATATAGTCCGACTCACTACAGTGGGTGCCCTCATACAACACTTTTACCAAATGAGACACACTTGTACAATGTTCCAAAATAAATTTGACAAGTGGACATGTTAGCTCAATATTTTGAGGCACTCGACCAGTCTTGAGTATATACAACTTTTGAGTGTCCGTGTCGGTCACCTCACACGACTCCAACCACACATCCGCATTGATCTCTGTTTTTATCAACAACTCGAGTGCAAGACTAGGTACAAGTTTGGTTTGGGTCCACATCGACGCAGGCAACAAATCCCTCAATATACAGAGTCGGCGCACAAAGACACTTGACATTTGTATATCCTTCATATCAACCACAAAATTTGCCCACAAGTGTGATGGAAATCGAGCAATATACACTTGCTGAGCCTCATCTCCCAATAGTTTTGCCACGTGCCACCAGTGTGATGCCGATTTAACCAACAACTCTTCGTCTATAGTATACAACATATGTAATTGATCTATTGGACTCGGTGTTTGACGAATATGAACCAAATGACGCCAGCGAGACCCAACAAGATTACCCAAGGTTTGTAGTGAGGCAAAATCACATCTTACTAGTGCAAGCCATTCAACTTGATCACATTGTCCCTCAAATTTGCGCCAAAATGGCAAAACTTGTGTTGGTGTGCAACGAGCCAAAACCACGAGCATATTGTCAACATCAAGTGTCAAATGTGTGCGCAAGAGTACAGGATAACAACATGGTCGCATCATTGTGACTACCACACGACGCACAAAGCAATCACTCGCGGCCATTTTGGCCCATCCCTTGATAAACTTGCCTTGTAAAAGACTGCGCAACATCTCAATACGAGGTACCGTGTCGCCAATTTGACACCGCGCGATTCCGGCCCGCGCACGCAACAAATCCGCATCCCGCAAACACTCAAATTGACGAGTATACAACGACTCAATCACAGACACAAATGTATTTGAGACAAGACATACCTGTTCAAACTGCAAGGGTGAGAGTAAGACTACCGCACGCATAAATTCCCCCATGCCAAATTCAACATCCGAGTTGAGTGCACACAAAAATCTATCAACTATATGCCTACTTATTGGAAGCCAGCGCACATCAAACTGTCCATGTGGTGTTCTGAGCGCGGCGATTCTGCAATCTAGTGGGTCAACCAGTTTTGTAAACAACACCAGTTCATGGGGTTTACACCGGGCCATACCCAGTTCAACCAACTCTTGTCGAATTTCTGGCGGAGCCGTGTTACACATGTCAATATACACAGCACCAATCCCAGCCATCTCAGCAGCATGTCTCAACTGTATACAACTAGAAGGAACTGGCAAAGGTTCACTTTCAAATATCTTTTTCCAAAACTTGTTCATTTGTAACATTTATTTGTGTATGTAAGAGCACAGACAATTTCAAATAAATCCTCTTGTTACAAGAAATGAACAACCGAGAACAATTCGCATGGGTTGCATATACTCCGATTAGTATGCTTGATACCACACACTTGTCACAGTTCGACACACACTCAAATGAAGATTTGCAGGACCTGTTACTGGCGCGCGCCGCTGATCCTGCGTGTGATTTGATAGCAGTGGTAAATAGTTGGAAATTACGATCAGATCAATTACTAGTCTTGATTGCATCATTACCACCAGACACACTAATAGACATGTTTAAATATCATGTAGACACCTTTATTCTGGCTAATGAGGAGGCACGCTCTGCTATACTCTCAATCTGTTATCCTCATCACTGTGTAGAATTGATGCGTACGTGCTTTGCGCCGGTAAGTACTAGTGAGGCTCAGTTTGTTATAGCAAAATGCGCACATGATTCACATTTAATGCGTCAATTAGCCCAACTTTTACCAACACATACAACACTATTTGAATGGATTGGATGGCGAGCAAGTCAACGTGCAGCGGGCGCGGCCGACCCTATAATGACACAAGAACCGAGATTTCACCGTACCTGGACACGAGGCTTGCGCCGCCACCAACTATTTCCGCCGACTTTACCCACTTATTTCGAGGATCGTGATGGGTCGGACGAATCTGACAATTTTTTGGCATTACCTTATGAATTACGTGAACGGATAGCACGCCAAACAATAGGGTCTGCCCGGCGCGTACCCGAATCGGTTATTGGAAATATGAGCGCACTTGCGGCGCATCTCGATACACTAATACACACCAGTATGGATGAAATGTGGCATATTCTTATTCACACACCAGACAACAAGTTTGATGAGACACTAAATTTATTGCAAAAATATGTCGAACCGGGCGTGTCATTGTCATTGCGAGTTCGACGTCTAGTAATTTTGCGCGCACAATCACTTGCCACAATTTATCAAACACTAGACGCAGATCTTATCGATGCAGGACAAAAGTATCAAATAGACACAATATACCCAAACTGGCAGACACGTCTCGTCTCACAGAATCCACTCTTGTATAAATTTTCCACATTAGAGGAGCGTGATTTGATTGTTTGGCGCACAACAGTACCAACCCGCGCACTCATCGCATATCTTCAACAATTTTGGAGTCTCGACAGTCGGGCACGGCGCCAATGGATCTTGTGTTCTACTCTGATTGAACCAGAGAGCGCGGCCGAGATGCAACTTGCATTTGCGCGGGTTAGTCCTCAGCGTGCCCAATCTATTCTAGAGTCAGAGGGTGAAACATTGCCCGCCAATATTCGAATACAACTCTTGTACAAGTGTTTCCATCTCAGTCCGCATATCACATGGCCACTCACTAGACAAGAAGAGTGGATTTATTCATTACTATTTTAATCGTCTTGAACAATATAAACAGACAAATAAAAATGCCAGTAACAGCCGAAAATATATTGCCAACATTTCAAAAATATCTCCATACTGCACATATTCCAACTCTATCAGAGAGAATTGTAGCACTATTAGCATGTCGAGATGTAGATTATTCTGCACTTGTAACTCTTATAACAAGTCTTGTTAGTAAAATTACTCCCATTGAACGTGAATTAATACTGGCGCGAATTGGATGGCCACAAGTTGATACTCATCAAACTCTACTTGCCCTCAATATAGACCTAACTGTGCTTGAGCGTCGCAATCTTCTGGTAAAATTGGACCCAGCAAAATTGATAGGTCTCTTGGCCAGGGATAATCCGCATTTACGTAACTTTTCTAGTGGTGAACGTTTTATTGTTGCTTCTCGACTCGCCCCGCACGATTTACTCGAACTGTGTAGAGCAAATATATTTGACATGGTCGAATTGGCAGAAATCATGATTGTAAAGTGTGCACACAACCGTCAATTTTTGACAGAACTTTACGAATACATGCCTACAAATAATGGACGGATTGCCCAACTCTTTTATATTAGTGGACTCACATCCTCAAATCTCGACGCCGCCCACACTGACCATATTGTTGCGGACGAAGCGCGTTATCGCCAAGTCTACACCAAGTCTCTCAGTGCTCCGTGGACACGTAAAGAACAGCGTCAACAAATTTTTCCACCATACAAACCAGGGTTCTTTGCGCCGCCACTCCCATTCAATTCACCCGAATACAACAAACTTCCCCAAGCAATAAAACAAGAGATTGCATCACTCGCACTATCATCTGCATCTCGAGTACCGCGTACTTGGCTGGGTAATCTGACTATTCTAACCTCAAATTTACACACTATTCCCAAACTTACTCCTATCGAGGCACTAGAGATTGCTAAACGTGCATCAGACACTGACTTTGAGGCTACCCTTATTTTAATACAATCCCTCCTCAAATACTCCGGCGGTTTATCATTAGCCTTGCGCCGATTGGCAATACTTCGTCTACCCTCACTTTCATCTCTCATTACACATTCCTTTCTCGCAGATTCACGTACATGGGAATGGATTCGCAAGAGACAACTTGAGGGAATAGCGATGAGTATAATTCCAGACGGCGCCGACAAATACACCTATCTCACAAATAAAGAACGCACCTATATCATTTGGCGGATGAAACACGATCCTGACCCACAATTACTTGCACACCTCGTCAAATTTGAACCACTCACATCAATAGAGACGGCGCAAATTTTGGTTCGCTGCGGTGATACCTTCTTGACCCATCTCTTATCAAATCCAAATCCAAATCTCCCACTCAAGACCCACGATAAAGAGTTGATACATCAACTTCTCTCACCCTATTCCGCGCTCGACTATTTGATTATGGCAGCGCCGTCTCTCTCCCCTCAAGACAAATATACCCTCCTAGTCAGATCTACGTGTCAAGCGAGATTTGTCCATCAAATTGGGCGTATTGCAAATCTTGATGGTGATTCTGAATACTTGTTAAAACTTGCCAATCTTCTTCCAAACCCGGCGCAAATCGCCTCGGCGCCGACCCCAACTTCAACCCCCAATTGGTTAACCCGACTCTTTTCCTAAAATTTACAAATGATACACTAGTCATTTATAAATTTGAACCAAACACGCGCGCAACCTCTGCACCAATCTTGGCATTCAATTTTCGCCCCAATGTGCCATATTCTGGAATCTTGCATCCTCTATTTACAAAGTCAACAATACTCACATATCCCAGAGAAATATCAGCGGCAGTCTTTGCGCCAACTCCAGGCACCATAGATAATACCGCTGCCAATATATTCTTGGGGTCAATTTGGCTAGTACGCATCTTTGGCACTGCCTGCGCAAGTCTTGCACTTGTACACGACACATTGCCATTCTGTCCCCGACACAACTTGTCCAACTGTAGGGCACTGGTCCGCGGCGAATCCGATACAAATACTGCAAATTCCATACTGATGGATGCCATTGCCGCCGCAAGTCCGCCACTCAGTGTATACGCATCAGGAACACCCTCAATCAAATATCCAACTCGCACATTTCCACCCATATCCACAATCAATTGACGCAAACGCGCGCGTTGTTCTTCAAATCGCCCATCGACAATTGATCCACGCAAATCACTCATTGTTTTACGTTCCAAAACCCATCCATCCCCCACATGAATATCCCCATTAATCAAATTTCGCCATTCAAACTTTATACCAAGCGCGCTACACGCATCTCCCAGTGCACGCTCTCTATAGTCAATATACAAACTTGTCATTTTTATTAGTCGCGCCACATCTTCAAGCCGGATTCTTGAGATTAAGCATTGGTGTATATACTTGTGCGGCGACTCGCGGCGGTTCTGGTTTGCGCGAGCATTTTTCCACCTTTAGTTTATATGTAATCAAAATAGCATACAAAAAGAGTGAAAATGAGTTGAACACAATGAGCAAAATATCCTGTACCAATATACCATAAAACAGCCAAAGTGTGAGACCGGTTGACAAGGTAACCAAAAACGGATACGAAATACCCCTAGTCTCACCACTCTTTATAGTTATAAAGATTTGAGGAATTGCCGCGCAGGTTGTAATAAAACCGGCAATAACGCCAACTATATCTGCGACAAGGAGTCTAATTTCTGGAGTCATACTAGTCATGTCTATTTATTCAAGTGATGTTTGAAAAAGTAGTGCAATATACGCAAAACCAATTTGATCCAAAATGATTTGTCTGCCTCGGTCCAAGTCCCATAAATCAACACATACACACATGCAAAAATTTCTCTCCGACCATATAAGTGAATGGAAAGAGTTTGTAAAAATAATGGGCGATACAGGAACCCTAATCTTTGGCAGCTGTCCCTTGTCGTTTATGCTCAATGATGGACATGTGCCACGATCGGTTCACTTGATAACAAACAATTATTTTGCACTAAACCAGCTCATTTTTAGTATCTGTGGCGATATCCCACGGGGATTAGACTGTACCACAACACGCCGCAAATTCAAACACAACAAGATCAATTATGACATTTTTTATGTCACGACAGTCGACCTCATTTCACGAGTAACCATGGACGCCAGTCTTACACTCTTGGCAACATGGTGGAATCCGATTACCAATGTGATAACAACTGCATATCCAACTCTTTTTAGACAACGCAAAATGTGCCTCAATATGCCTCCAGAACAAACAAATCAAGTGGCAAAATATGTAGCACGAGGCTTCACATTGGTACATCCATGGCCAGAATTGTCCGCATATCCATCCTTTGCACAACTGGTCCTCTTTGACTTGATAGGTTATGAGGAAATTGTTGCAGTGAGTCATTTCAAGTACCGCAACTCTATTGGAGTACAGAGTGGGCAGGTTATTTATGCATATTCGCGCCATGACTTTGTTCAATACTTTACCAAGAGTGTAACATATATTGAGAATTATGGAGCGTGCATCAAGACACCCCACAATCAACTCATTCCATGTGATTCTGTGCGATATATACTAAATGACACGTATCAGATATACACCTTGACATTATTTGCGCAAACAAGTGATCAATCCATCTTTTCACTCGACTGTTTTTCACTCGACAGTTGGTATAGCAATAATGGACCCGACATACGGGTTAATCCTCGGTGCCGGTTCCCCTATACCGGTCGAGCCAGTCCGCGCTGCCGCTTCTTGTAGCCACCCTTGATCAATAGCATCATTGGAATCTTCGATACAATACTCAAATGTTTCCTTGTGGATCAACCCCCATTGTTCAATTACGGCGCGAATAGGGCGGATTGCGCGGCAAAATTCTTGTGCATCACGTATACCAAAGAGACGGCACGTGACAATACGCCAATTTGCACTGGGGTGTACAGCAAGTTTTGACCTTGCTATATGGGTATTTGGTGGCATTTTCAAATCACCAATTATCGTGTCTTGAAAATCAGTAGTGGCGTGCCACTCAAAATATGAATTTGGTGAGACTGTAGAGTGGAGCGCCCTAGTTTGATATATTTTTTCCTCAAGTTTGTGACGACAAATATGAAATGGGCAAAATGTACCAAATACCTTCTTGATATGGTCATAGTGTATTCTATTTGTAAAAGATATTGCGCACATTGGTTGAAGAGTTGAGAGGCCACGCGCCAACTCAATAATTATTGGTTTACACGAAAGAATCTGCGGACAATAGACCTTTTTGAAGACACTACAATATTCCAAAAAAGAGTCTATGGCATGCGCATCGATACGCTCAATTGTCGCATGATACTCGTACATGATAAATGATTTTTTCTTTTGCACAATAAATACATTTTTCTCAATTGTGGCGTCTGTGTGTCAATAAAGAACAAGAACTATGAAGTTTCACGATTTAATTTTGGACATTGACTCTACACTCATACACACAATAACTGACACGGCCGACATTGCTCCCAATAATATTACATTGGCTCATTTTCGCGCACTACCATCCTACTGGACATTTTTGCGCCCACACTTACAAGAGTTTTTGGATTACATTTTTGAGCACTACCGAGTGAGCGTGTGGACCGCGGCAGACGCCGGATACGCATACAAAATCCTCGAACACATTATGCCCAAGAGACAAATCTATGCATTCTATACGCGAATCTCAACAGACGAGTGTGAGGATAAGACTGGTAAACACAAACTCTTGACATATTTTGACAAAATCTTTGACAAGCCACTAATAATTGACGATAGAGTAGATGTGGCAGCAATTCAGCCAAATAACGCATACAATATTAAAGCATTTGATGTGACAAGACCTGACGCCTATCTTGATACGGCACTTGTCGATTTGGTGCGATGGTTGCAAGTTATTGATAAACCCGACCTCCCGCCTGATTCTACTTCAACATCATCATGAGATTGTGTACTACAGAGACTATTAAACGTATCCGATTTGGATTATATACTCCGGCAGAGATTGAACAGGTTGCTGTAGTTGAAATTAATCAGAATAAACGACAAGGTGATCACTCTGTGTACGATTTGCGTATGGGACCCATTGATAGTGGACAGGCGTGTGTAACGTGTAAACAGAGTAGTAACAAGTGTCCAGGACACTATGGCTATATTAAACTTGCACTTCCAATCTTTCATCCAAAACTTGTCAAGAGACTAGAGACACTTCTTCGTTTAATTTGTGTCAATTGTTATCGATGCATATTTTCGGGAACACTTGGTCGTGGACAATTGGCACATGTCGCGCGATTGCGTCTCTCACAGTTGATTGAGCGTGTACGCGATGGCGCAAATTATTGTACACATGGTGATTGTAGGATGCGCCAACCCGAAATTAAAGCCAATGTTGCCGAAAATAGCATGACATTTACTACCAACGATTGCCCACTCACAATGACACCGAGTCAAATATTTTTTCTCGTCTCGAATGTTACACGTGAGCAACTCGACTATATGGGTATTGAATGTGATCTGAAAGGATTTGTAATCTTTAATTTGTTGGTATTGCCCAATGCGGCTAGACCAATACTCAAGACTGACACACTGATTTGTGACGATGATCTTACCCTGCAATATTTGGATATTATCAAGACGAGTAACGACTTGCGGATTGTAATAGATACACTTGACACGGAAAAGATTAGCATGTACTTTACAACACTCAACTATCGCATCTCTGTAATGTTTAACAATACTGGAAAGACTGCGCGATACAATGCAAACATGCGCCCATTCAAATCACTATATGAAAGAATTAATGGTAAAGAGGGTCAGTTTCGTAAAAATGCCATGAGTAAACGTGCTGACAAGACGGCGCGCACAGTTATTAGTCCAAATCCACTCTTGTGTCTACATCAATTACAGATTCCGCGCCAGCTCGCCGCAAACCTCACCATCCCACAGATAGTATCACCCTTCAATTTTACAGAAGCATATAGCCTATTCGCGGCGGGAAAATTGAGCGTTATTCAAAAGGCCAGCTCGACCCACCAGATTGACGCGGCAAAATTTGCTGCGCGCGGGGGTACCCTTACTATGGGTGATGTATTTTGGCGTAACTTGCAAGATGGTGATTGGGTGCTCTTTAATCGGCAACCAACCCTACATGCGCCGTCGATGCAAGCCATGCAGATTGTACTTGGAGATGCAAAAACATTTAGTTTCAACTTGGCAAATTGTCCCGCCTATAATGCCGATATGGATGGAGATGAGATGAATATACATGTTCCACAAACTATTGAGGCAATTGTCGAAATGCAATTATTGTCGCGGCCGGAGAATTGGCTCGTGTCTGAGGCCACTGGTGCCATGAACTTTGGTCTTGTGCAAGATTCACTATTGGCCGCACACCTCATGTCACGAGACACGAATACAATGGATATTGGAGATTGGTTTCAGATAATGTTTGCTGGAAGCATTACGCCGCGTTACCCACTGCATTTGACGCCGCGGGGTATAATTGAGTCGTGCTGGCCGTCAACCTTTTCCTACAAGTCGAATAATATCGAGGTGTTTGCCGGACATATTGTTAGCGGCGCTATTACAAAAACAGAGATTGGTTATGGGTCGCGTGGACTTTTACTTGCCATATTTAGAGAGTTTGGGCGACATGTAACTGCGCAAGTATTAAATTCGTTACAATTGGCATGCGTTGCGTGGTTAACTAACCATGGGTTTTCGATTGGGCTGGCAGATTGTGTGTCACCGGCGCCGACCGAAATTGCGTCCCTTAAACAAACATGGGACAGTGCACGCGAGACAACGAGTCATATTAATGAGACTGTTGACGCCTTTCGTGATAAGATTGGCAATATAATAAAATCCAAGAGTAGTCCAACAAATAACATGATAAAAATTATTGAGGCCGGTTCCAAGGGTAACTGGATAAATTTGATTCAAATTAACGGAACAGTTGGACAGCAATATGTAAATGGCAATCGTATCCACTTGGGTGTCGGTTCAACTCTTTTACAAAGAGACGGTTTTGTTCGCAATTCATATATTGAAGGGCTTGCGCCTGCCGAGTTCTTTTGTCACTTGATTGCAGCTCGTGAGGCTATCAGTAAGACAGCTACCACCACTGCAGTCACCGGATATTTACAGCGTCGATTGGTAAAAAGCTGTGAAAATCAGGTGGTGCAATATGATGAAACAATTCGAAGTGGCAAAAGAATATTATATTTTGGGTCTAATCCCTAAAGATGAGGCAAGTTGGTAACATGGAAACTATCTCGAATGGCTTGTTTTTATTTGTGTGATACTTGTCATAGTCCATTGATCCTCCAAATACACTCAGCAATTCTCTGGGTGGTGCCTCTTTCAATTCTTCACCGCGTGGACCCTCTGCGCGCCAAATCTGCTCAATAAATAGACCAGAATGTAAAAATTGTGGTTGTGCGCGATGATCTAACCAATATGCCTTGACGCACTGGAGACAACAAAATACTCCATATGTAGAGTATTTGGGCGTATATTCTGCTTCTTCCTTAACAATGTACGCTTCACCTGTTGTCGAAGAGAGTTGGGTAATATTATTCTTGTCTGAACAATAACCGATTGGTAGACCGATTGGATTTACTGTAGATCTACTACACCACATGCACAAATAGTGTGGCGCATTCTTTGGTACAAGGAGACTGTGATAGACATGACCACTTGGTGTCTCTATTTCTGGCGGTGAAATGTACGTGTCGATGGAGGTGTTGGGTGCGCAGCTGAATCCAAATTTACTTGCAACTTTGATTGGGTCAATACGAAGTAAGAGAGACATTTTTTGGTTATCCTTTCTGTACTGCATCTCCTAAACTCGATTTGAGTGTGTGTGCGTACGCGTATATTT
>Ga0208876_1000322_pt1 | contig 15879 bp, 16 predicted proteins | sample CryBogCBH03Jun09_FD_184614 | JGI IMG/M metagenome (GOLD analysis project Ga0208876, IMG submission 184614) | Freshwater microbial communities from Crystal Bog, Wisconsin, USA - CBH03Jun09 (SPAdes) | ecosystem: Environmental > Aquatic > Freshwater > Lake | place: Crystal Bog, Wisconsin, USA... | reverse complement strand
TACAAAATGTCACTTGTACAAAACAAACAACATGAGTTTGCCCGGTTTTGATCTACTCAATCGACCACTCCAACAAAGTATTGACACTGCATATATTCGTAATATCGCACTTGCCAAATATCTTGTGGCTGTACCGGGATGTAAACTCACTTTTGAGCGGCTGAATCCACAAGACCACACAAGTGTTTCGGTGGCTTCGTGGACAAATGTGCAAAATAGTGATAATATATGTAGTCCAGTACTGGCACTATCACAGGCACAGATTGCAAAATATAAAGAGGGCACTGATGCAATACTTGAACTGATGATTGAGCATGCAAGCACATTTCAAGATATTCTCTCAAATATACATGTTACAATGAGGGCTGCAAATACCTGGTCACAACTGAGTGGTACGCGGCTTTTTACGCTCTTTGCGCGCTAATTTTTTTGCAACTGTTCAAATAAAATGACACAACTCATACCAAATGCGTATTCACCAAATGTCTTGGACACGATAAATTCTCATACACCAATACCACAACACCCCTTTACTACTCTATCAAAAGTTGAGAGTAGACGTGGTACAATTTTTGTTTTCCCTGACCATTCTGTTGTGACAATTTTACATGCACGTTACTTACCTGCATTGCTCGCCACAGAAACTGTACTCTTGCGCGGATCAAAATCTGTACCAACTAGAGATGGTTATTTTACATTTAAAGACCATGTATTTACACGTATTAAATTTGCAGGTGATTGGGTAATTTACGAGTAAAAGTTTTGCGCACACAAAATATTTTTACTATAATAAAACATGGCTATCCCTTCATCAAATGTCGTCGCTGGATTTATAGATTTGGCGACATACGACGAGCTCGAAAGATACTTGTACGGTGGACCAGATGCGACTGCTTACTTTGTAAGATTAACTCGTAAAGCTACTTGGTTCACTCAAATTCCAATGTTGCTGAGTAAGACTAATGGACAGGCCGGGTTTGGCCAAGAATGGTCTGTGCAAATCTCACGTGCTGGTGATTATTTACTCAATACTTGGCTTCGTGTAACATTCCCGACTGTTACGTTAAACGCAACTAACCAGTTTGGCGCAAATGGATCGATTAGATGGACACGAAATCTAATGCACAATCTGATTAGAGAGTGTAATATTTCATTCAATGATTTGGTCGCTGCCAGATTCGACAGATTTTATTTGGACTTTATGTCACAGTTTATGATCCCTGCTGGAAAACGCAATGGTTACAACAATATGATTGGTAACATCAATGATTTGACTGCTCCCCATGCACCCTCACTCGCTATCGGCGCCAGTTTACCCCAAGCCACTCTCAACTTGCCACTTCCATTCTTCTTCTCAAGAGATTCTGGTGTTTCACTCCCGGCCGCCGCTCTGCCCTACAACGAAATCAGAATTGGCTTTTCATTCAATGACTGGACCGATCTCCTTATTTTGGACAATGGTGGCGCCGCTGGTGCCGGTACTGTGGCTCGCGCCATTCCAATTCCAGGTACCTTGACAACTGGTGATTTGGCTACTGGTACGCCAACGATTGTTCGCGCCGATGTGTGGGCAACGTATGCTATCGTGTCAAACGATGAAAGAAAGCTTATGGGCGCCGCTCCAAGAGACATTCTAATTGAGCAAGTTCAAACTTCGCCGCGTCATCCATTTTCACCTCTCTCAAACAGCAAACCAATCTTTGATTTGAGATTTTCGCAAGCTGTCAAGTGTATCTTCTTTGCCATTCACAATGTCACCTTTAATGCTGAGGGATCAAACTACTCAACTGCTTCACCGTACAACAGTGGAAGCAACACCATTAATTTTACGCCAAAGGGAGCCTATGACCCAATATTGCAAACCTCGCTCAACTATGAGGGAACGACTAGATACTCACAAATGGGAAGTGACTACTTTTCAATGATTGTTCCATATTACAATGCTCCTGTCATCCCAACTGAGATTGGATACCATTTGTTATCATACTCACTCGACATTAACAACTTGGACCCAATGGGCTCAACCAATTATGGCAAGTTGAGTGGTGTTCAAATAATTCCAGAGTGCACACAACAAGCTATTGATGCATCACAAGGTATTGGCTCGGCCGAATCTGGTTACGATTACCCGCAAAAGTTTGAATTTGTTGCCACTGCTGTCAATAATACGATTATTAGAGTCAGTGCTGGTGCTCTCGGATTCCCAGTGTTGTAAGAAAATTTACTCAGCTTTTGTATCTATGGTAGTTATCTCACCATATTACAAAACCTAACAAAACCTAACAAAGCCTAACAAAGCCTAACAAAACCTAACAAAACCTAACAAAACCTAAAGGCAACTCTCGGAAAATACACGAAACTACTCATTATTAATATTGAAAACTAGCGCACTAATAAATAAATTAGACATTCTAAAATACCCATGGCAACAAACAAAGAATTGGAAAGTCTATGTGTAGCGTATCGTCATCACTTTTTACAGCTGAACAATACAATTTCATCCCAGACACAAATAATAAGTCATTTGGAGAAGTTGGTTGCGCAACTCAAACAAGAATATGAAGAATTGTCGCACACGGCATCACAGTCTATTTCAACAATACATCCCACATCAACTCAGGTCGACTCGTAAATTTTAAAAAGTATTGCACATGCTACATTTTTTAAAATTATTCACCATCATCCTTGTCCCACTTTTGTTGCAACTCATCACACTCACTTTCAATGGCTGCAATTAGTCTATGTTTCAACTCACACAGTTCCAATGCCCGCGCACATTTTTGTTGTTCATAGCTAATCACCAACTGATCAAATAACTTTCCAATACCACTCATTTATTAAGTGTGGGTCTATCCACACAAACTGAGTAAATTTGAGCCGCAACAATGTCTATTGGTGGCCGAGTGTCGATTCGCGCCGCAAATTTATGCGCATACTTTTCAAACTCACAGTGTGCAGCCCATTGCATGTCGAGAGACTCAAATCTTTCAATACGAGTTGAACTATTTTCGATAATGGGCCGTTCAAGATATAGTGTAAAGTCTGCCGGCGCAAGGCCCATTTCCGGCGCACATGCCCACTCTCGATCGATACCATTTATATGCGCATAGACAGCACCAGAAATTGTATATCTATCACAAACGACATCTTGTCCACTGTCCAATAAATCCTTTAAATATTGAGCCAGTTCCCAGCGATTTGCGCAAAAAAGTAGATGGGCACAGTGTGGGTCAAGTTGAATATTGCCGCGCAAGTACGAGTCGAGCAACGTACCGATAGGTGTGGTTCGCGCCGGAAATCCAATTAATACTGCTCCAATACGCTCAGCCAAGATACGGGCGTGTGTGCTCTTACCACATCCATCAATACCTTCAAATACTATTAGTTTACCTCGTTGTGTGTAGGTCATTTTTATAAAACTATGTCGGATTAATCACGCCAAAAACAAAAAAAGATGTGTATTATTTATCATAGAATCCATATTGGTCACGTGCCGTCTCTAACGCTACTTGTGGTTTTTTGAGTCTCCAGTTGACTGCGTTGTGAAATGCCCAAAAGAAGGAGAAGAGTGCTGTTCGTGATTTGACAATATCCATAATCTCTGAGCTATGTGTACTCAAATAAGTTGATGCGTGGGTTCTACACTTTATGCAAGGCAATAGAAATGGCAAGTCATTAATAAAACGGATCATTACAATTTTGTCATTGAGTGAAGGTGTGTGAGGATACCGCGCGCCAAGCGTGTGAATAAATGTCCAATATGCAGGACCCCATAAATTTTTGTTATTCTCGAATGTGAGTGCACTAGTCATTTATTGATGCCACCAGAAAAAAAAAGACCTCAACTAAACATGGCTGATGCATTCTTTGAACAGTGGGGCACCGGTGGTGTTGGCTGTTTTCACCTGAATAACGATGGTATTTCGTGTAATGACTGCTTTGAAATTTTGCAACACTATTCGTGTCGTGATGTGTCTGATCGTACATCAATGATTCCTGTTAGATATGGTGGTAAGACGATTCGCGCCGAAGACCTACATGGCCTACAAGTACCGTTTCCAGTATTGACTCGCGCACGTGTCTTGTTTGAGAAGGTTACACGCCGCGCAATTTTTCGTGGACCTACACGTCTCGGTATTATTGTTGGTTGTTTGCTCTTTGCATACAAACTTGAAGGGTGTTTTGCCACATCACATGATATCCTGACACATATCAAGATCAAAAATATAAATTGTCTCGAGGGAATAATAATAATCGACAAGGTATTATATGAGTATGATCGTGATCAATATAATGAATTGACTGCAATTAATCTTACCTTTGCCGAAGCAGCACATCAACTTGCCAAAAAACTTGGCATACCAATTCCACCGACATTTGACAAGTGGGCTTGTTTTGTTAATAAACACTGCAGAATATCGACTGCGGCGGCAGTGGCTGTTTGGTTATATATTCGTGAAATGACATTGTCAGTCACATTGGAGCAACTGGCCCTCGCGGCAAATCTCTCAATAAACACTATAAAGAAGGTTTGCACTGCACCTGTTATTTAGACTAGGGTTGTGGGACAATAACTTTTTGTTGCAAAATAATCATCTACTCGTATGTGAAACTGTGCCGCAGAGTCGAGCAATGTCTGAAACCAGTGCCAAAATCCATCAGTGTGACCATAGGTTGTGTTTAATACATGTGCATATTCATGTAACAGTACGTAGGATAATTGAGGTATACTATACCAATATTTGATACATATTGAAATGCGCGCCTTGTCGTGTGTCGCTGCACCAAATAGTCGCGCCGATACTGGTATTTGTGTGAGATTGTATTTGACCAATATGGGCCATAGATATACGCGCAATTTGTCCAATACTTGTGCCCAATAAATTTGTTCTGCAACAATTGCACACGTGATGAGGATAGCAATAATCGAAAATAGTCGATACATTTTATAGATAGAAGGATTAAACAAAGCTATAAAATGTACAAGACAAAAACATGGAGTGCTCGTATAGAAGTGAATTATTGTGATTTGAATCAAGACTTGTCCAATTATATTGACTCGTGGCTTCACACTAATCTGGTTGCAATGTCGAGTGCACAAAATGGTCACGTTTTGCGTATTGTAGAGTGGACACTGGGCAGTATATCTATTTTGGGATTTGCGAATAAACCAGTGGTCCAAATTAGAGTCTGCGCCGATGTATTTTTACCTGAGATTGGCGAGAAGTATGAGGCGCAAGTGTTGGATATGAAACCAAATTTTTGCCTATACAAGATTCCTCACTCTATTGTGTGGGTCGAAGGTTCGGCCAATCATGAAAAAACTGCCACTGTAAATATTGTACCACAGACAATTCGCTACGATAATGGGCAGTTTTTAGTGGTTGCGAAGCGCCTCCCATGTTGAAATTTGTTGTGTAAGATAGGCGTCGATATCCTGTATAACATAGGGAACAACAATTAGATATACACCTTGTTGTTCTGTCAATTTTCTCTTTAATTTGTCTTTGTATTCGGTGTAGGCTATCTGATCTGTATGTTGGTAGTGTTGTTGTCCATTATACTCTACTGCCAGACCCAATTCTTGATTGTAACAGTCGAGCTCAAGATTTTTGCCTGTAGTGGGATTTTTGAGCCAGTCTGGTCTAACGCGGGGAAAGGGTTTTTTGAAGTATGTTTCTAACCAGGCACGACATGTTGCTTCGCCGCGCGACGATGGAATATGTGGCGTTGGAAATTGCAAGTGTTCAAGATGGGGCAGACAACGCCAAAGTGCCCAAACTAGTATGGCCAGTGTTATGAGGGTTGTAATCATTTATTACATGCAAGTGTTTAAAAGTATGCATGGGTGTAATAAATGACAAATTGTGATGTGTTAATGATTGTAAAAAATGAAGAGGCGGGAATTGCAGTAACTTTGGAATCACTAGTCAAACATAGTTTTATGGGACGTGTATTTATCTATGATACAGGGTCAACTGATGATACGTTAAAAATTGCCGCGCAAATCTTTGACCCGGCGCGATTATATGTGGCGTGCGGACGGTTTGACAATTTTGCGCAAGCTCGAAATGATGCACAAACATGGGTCTTGGATTTGTTTAGTGATATCGAATGGATATTATGGCTTGATGCCAACGATACAATATCTGCGCCAGTTCCGTCACTTGCGTCTGAAATGTGCGATGCATACGAAACGTGTCAAGAGTGGTCTAGTGATAGTTTTAACAAGACTCGGTTCTTTAATTTACGGATAGTAAAAATACGAGATACAAAATGGTATGGTTATGTACACGAATGGCTACGCCTCTCTGATCACCATCGTACTTCAAAATTGGCGCCCACACTCTTTTGTATTGAGCAGGATCGGAGTAAAAATTGCGCCGCTTCCCATGTGCGCTGGCATACTCGTGACATTGATTTGTTATTGGCGCAAATTCGAGATGAGCCCTCGCCGCGCGCATATTTTTATCTTGGACGAGTGTATAAAGATTGTGGTGATGTGCTCAATGCCCGTGCTTGGTTAAATAAACGCCTCACGTTTCCAGATTTTAGAGAGGAGCGCTACTGGACTCTCTTTTATTTGGCTGAATTAGAGACTACACCTGGCGCAAAGATTGTAGCGTTTGAACGTGCCTATGAGGAATGCGGCCGCGCCGAGGCATTGGTTGCTGCTGCGAGAATTGCTATTGCAAACAAATGGTGGCACAGAGCATTCATGTTTTGTTACACTGCATGTCAATTGGCGCCGCCTCTCGATGCGCTTCTCTTTGTCTATGATCTTGACTATTCTTATTATCGGTGGCATTTGCTTGCAATTTGTGCGTACTATGTTGGACAGTTTTCGATAGGTAAGGATGCGTGTTGTCGGGCAATTGCCCACTCTCAACAACAAATCGACAAGGATAATCTTGTGTGGTACACTACTCACGATATTGCAGTATGATTCCACTTGAGTTGTGCAAAGATCTCGGCGCAAATCGCATCATAGGTCTTGCGAATTTCGAGGGTACGGGGTAGAATAAAGTCTGCCGCTTTGCATGGGAAACCATGGCGTTTCAACAACTGAAACAGCACATATTGTATGTTGATAAAATTTTTGCGCACCTTTTGATCATGTTTGTTTATTATCTTTGTATATTCTGTCAAAAAGCGATCAAAGTCTGCCAACAATTGCTGCTCAATAGCGTCTAGGTTTGGCGCCGGTTCACCCAACAAGAGTGAATAAATCAAATGAATATCCTCATAGTGAGATGTCTCATTCATATCCTTTAACCATTTCATTATGTTAAATTTGGTCATGTATTTTTTATTGTGTAGGTAGAGCCGTGTGAGACGCTCCATCAATTCTGGACTCAGGTGTGCGGGTTGTTTTCCCTGAAACTGAATCATACAATCGTAAAAATGTTGCTTTCTAAAATACGAATATTTGCTCGAATAATTTGTTCGGGTTACATCTAAATATGATGTACTAAAGGCACCAGTAAGTGCGCAACACTCGGCACACTCGGTTTGACCATCTTCAATATACTTGTCACAATTGGTGCAAATCTTTTTCTGAGTGACAAAATCAGACGCTCGCCGCCAAAATTCATGTTCAAGTGCAAGCTTATCCTTCTTGTTACAATCAGTGACTCGTCCACTCATAAAATCTACACGTTTAGGTTTACTCAACAAGACCAAATAATCTTTGACTAGTGTGTGTAATTCAAGGTAGGCAAACCCGCGTGTGGCCTGTTGTATCGAATCGTCAAAACTTGCCAAATAGTCGGCTGCGGTGCCAGTATATCGTTGCGTGATGAGATCAGTGTGCGTGCGTGGATCAAACAAGATCTGGGTGCGGTCACTGTGTCGGGTTGTCAAATTATCAAAGTAACTCAACATGTCACACTTGTCTATTTGTTAGTGTGTCGCAATGTCTAAACAAAATTTGTTTTTGCCCGTGTCTAATAAACGAATATGCTCGCGCAATTAAATACAGCATCACAGACAATACAACCACAAGTTTCAAATCTGTATAGTGGTCAAACCACTGCACTCGCCTCTCTTGGCACCACCTCACAAACATTCTCTCCACGGAGTGTAGCACGAACCAGTATTTCAGGCACTGAAAAGAGATCAGAATGGCAATCACTTGCTGAAGATTTGAAACTTGTGCCTCTCTACCCCGACGCGATAGATAACATGTATAATATTGCAGAAAAGATTGCTGATCTCGCGTCTATACCAACTCTTGGGGCATATAGAGAAGTAAAAGATGTTCTCAACAAAACTACTCTTATCTTGGACACTGATGTGGCACAAACAGTCCAAGTGTGGGCATCAACTTCATTATACAAAATTGTACATGCAGAAGAACACCCACAAGCTGTGTACGAGATTGCAGAGACATTGGCAAATCCATGGGGAGAAAAAGTATCATTAGTGTCACCAGCGCGCGCCTCTCGCTTCATTTGGCAAAGTTTATATGGACAGTATACTCCTCTTCCCTCCAAGATTTACAAATTTTTGACTGCAGACACTCTTTCCGCAAAGATGAAGACACTTGGTGTTACTTCACTCAACAAAATTGGCACCAGTTTAGCCACACTCCCTATCCAAGACTTGGAACATGTTGCGCACGCTCTCGGTATACTCACACTTGAGAGATTTAATGCGCGAATCCTACAACAATTTATTTTGGCGCGTCTCGAGTTTGACTACTTGCCCGAAGAATTTTTGCGCAAGTTTGCAATGGGTCAATCAAATTTGGTCACACAGGCCGCCACAGATCCACTCTCACTTTTACGACACTTTACACGTGAAAATTGTGCAACACTATTAGATATTTTGGGAGCACCATGGTCTGCTGAATGGACTACTGAACACATTTCTCGACTTTTACTCTATCTTTTGGACAAGTCGCGATCCTATTCTACACTAGTCCCAATAGAGTCTGCGCCAGTCACACAAACTAATTGGCCACTCGCCAAAGTATATGTTGATCCGTATGTTGAAGAATTGATCAAGAAAAATACACAAAAATATCCAGTTGAGTCTGCGCCAGTCACACAAACTAATTGGCCACTCGCCAAAGTATATGTTGATCCGTATGTTGAAGAATTGATCAAGAAAAATACACAAAAATATCCAGTTGAGAACTTGTTCAATCTCGCAGCTAATTTGGGTATCAATGTACGGTCAGATGAAAAGCCTGAACAAATTGCCGCGCAAATAACAGCAGTCGCACCATATGAAATAATTCGCACAATGGACAAAAATACACTTGAACACATTGCAAATCGTCTCAAAATTGAACACACTCCACAGACTGACCGTACAGATTTAATAAACGAAATAATTTCATATAGGCCATATACTGGTGGACATTCGCGTACCGCTGATGATAGATATATTGAACGATTGAGACAGTTGTATGGCGCGAAACCATATCAAGATCTCAGTAAAAAGAAGTATAAAGATGTGGAGGAAGAAGAGTCTGAATCTGAATCATCAGTGTCTGATGAAGACGAAGAGACACCAATCCACACGTTTAATGGAAAAATAATGCAAAAAGACAAGTTTTTTAATAATAAAATGATGAATACGCCCCCACCCGTTGAATATTCGTGGTCATATGATCAGTTAAAGAGTATGACTTATCAGCAATTGTATGATTTGTTGCGGCGCGAACAGGTACCACAGCGAAGCAGAGCCACTAATAAAACAAGTATGATTGATCTCTTGATGAGGTATCAACAAACCAGTGCACATCCAACAACGAATCCCTACTCGACTGGAAGTTGGGCACAAGATTCACTCGCAAGAATGACACAAGCCGAACTAGCAGAAGTTATGCGCGAGTTTGGAATAAGACGCGCAAGCCGTATGACTCGGCACGCAATGATAGATGCCATTCTTGCATATGATCCAAGTTTACGTGCGCCCACCGCACCCACTACACCCACCCATACATCCGACTCCACATCCAACCCCGCGCCCTCCACTCCCCTTTTGCCCAACACTGTATCCCAACAATATTCTCTGGCTAGTCTCATGTACATGACCAACACTGAATTAACCGCACTCGCACGTCAATTAGATATTCCGCTGAGAAGCCGTGTACGAAATCACGCTGATTTGGTCCAGTTAATCTTAAATTGGACGAGCCCGAGTCCAGTACATATCGAGTCCAATGATCTGTCCAAATATTCGGCACAACAATTGAGTAATTTGGCGGTGCGATATGGCATCTCGACTGTTGGAAAATTGAGAGGAGAAATAATACGTCAAATATTGGATCAAATGTATCCGCAGTCCGCGCAACCCTCGACACAAGATAATCTTGAAGGTGCTAGTCGCGCCGAATTGGTGCATTTGATGTCGGTAGCAGGTTTACAACCACGTAGCAGAGACACTAGAGCATCAATGATTGCAAAACTTCGCGCCCTGTCACACCAACCGGCGCCGGCGCCAATCCGCGCAGATCCTACTTGGACACATGATTCACTAAATCAACTCACTGTACCGCAGTTGCGGGCAATTGCCGCGCATCAACAAATCCCAAATAGAAGTAAAGTACATCGCAAAGAAGATTTGATCTATATGATTTTGGCGCATGAGGGTCGGGTTCCATTTCGTCCAGTCGGCGTTGCGGACATTTCACGCCTTTCAAATGAAGGACTCGATGTAATTGCGCGCCAGTACAATATAAATACTGAAAGTTTACCGCAAGCTCAAGTTTCTGAAGCGGTACGATCTGCAATAAATCGCGGCGCAGCTACAACTCCTATAGTGGTTTCACACACAAGTCCTCTCTCTCCGGTCTATGAGCAGGCGTCGCCAATTCCATATGAATACATGTCACATGATAATTTGATTCGCGCCGCGAATGCCCGTGGCATTGAAACCCCATATGAATTGACTAGATTACAACTCATTGACTTGCTCACAAACGAAACGGGCGTCAATTTTAACAACTTTGCTACTATGACAGACGGACAATTGGAGGTATTGGCACGTCGCCACAATATTCCCACATTGGGACAGAGTAGAGCAAGTGTTATTTCTGCACTCGGGCGAATTGGTAACACAACCACCACATCGCCTAGCACCCAGTTTACACGACCTGAAGTATTCACTGATACTGCACTAAGAGAGATTGCAAGATCACAGGGTATCATTGATCCACAATCACTTGGCCGCGCGCAACTTTTGGACATTTTGTCAACACCGAGTGACCCGGCCGCAAATCCACATGTTTTGTTTGTCGAGCCAATCTCTGCGCCGAGCCCAGCACCTGCAAATCCACCCACAAATCCACATGCTAGTCCACTAAATGCGATGCAACAGGAAATGAGTCAGCGTATTGGAAGAATGTCTCCACCAATATCACCACCACAATCGCCGCTACAATCGCCGCCACAAGCCTCAGTCCAATCACCACCACAATCATTACCCACATTGCCCAGTGAACAAGAGTTGGTGTCGCGTGCGCACGCCAGAGGCATTATTGATCCAGAAGAAATGACAGTGCCACAATTAATGGATGTATTGCAAGAAAGTTCACCCCCAGCGTCTCCAAGTGTCACTACAGAGCTCGACTCACTCAGCGATGAACAATTGCTAGAAAAGGCGCGAGCTGCAGGTATTATTGATCCAGAAGAAATGTATAGATGGCAGTTGATTGATGTTTTATCGGCGCAAACCACACCTCCACAATCTCCACAACATCCAACAGCTCAAATTAGTGACAACAATACACTCCCACAACCACCCATATCACCATCACAACCCATGACCTCACGTCAAGCAGAGGTAGCTGATCTTGATGAATTTAGTGCAAGATGGACCCCGCCAAGTCTCGACGCAAGTACTCGTGCCGCGATTCGCCGCGAATTCTATGGACCAGTATAAAACCGCGCAGATACACATATTTGCCAAATAAATCTACATTCCCTCTAATAAAATGTTGACAACACTTCTTCTCTCAAGATTTTATTGGAAGGACCTGATTATGAGTGCCCTTGCCATCAAATTAAAGACTGATCCGAAATGGCTCAGTGTTTTGTCAATTGATGGTAAAGAATGGGTATCATTGGAACAGTTTCCCTTATTAGAAGGACCAATCCAAGTTGAATATAACAATCTACAGAATATGGTACTTGCACTCGATGACCCCGACTCGTTTATTACATGGTTTACCAAATACAGCACAGTACTGGATTTGAGCGAAACACTGGAATTGTATCTGTCTCGGTTTACTGATCGTGGCGAACGTCTCTACAATGCAACAATACTTGAGAATCACTACAATATTGGATCGCGGCCGCGAACTATGCCCACTCAATATGAGCCGTCGCCACAGTTGTTGACACAGTTACGTCGATGTGACAAGTTGAGTGAAATACCAGTTACTAATAGTAATGCTCCAACAAACTTTGTCAAATCAAAGGTTACTCTCTCATTTACATGTGAACTTACTCATCAGTTATTGATCGGACAAGTATTTGATTCACTTCAAGTGTCAGAACGTGTGCCCTTTGCGTCATGGAACAATTTTTACAAAATCGCCGCGACCATGAGTGATAAGGTAGGCGGGATGCCATGGAAAGACACATTACCAAATGCAATAATCATCAAACTTTTGGATGAAGCTGACACATTTTATGACTGTATCCTCATGGTTAAAGACACTGGACTCGAATGGTTAATTATTGTTCAAAATGGAACAGAGAATATTTCACTCTTTCGTGATACTGTAATTACTGCACTTGGAATAACTATTGATGCGAATCGTGTTGTCTCACGCCAAGTTTATTTTGGAGGATCATTCTATCTTCCAAATGCGACATTTAATAAACTCTTGTTTCCCGACTATATTCTCACATCGCCACTTGTACGAGATCTTGTCGTAATGGATGAGAGTTTAAAATTGGTGCGACAAAAAGAGAGTATTTATCTGTATGCGTTTCCGACACATGACCCAAATGATCTCACATTAACAGCACATATTTCTGTGCGCACAGATCCAGTCGAACTCGTGTCAATCGATAGTGATATGGCGTCGGCGATTCTTGTCAAGATACACAAAATTGCCACAATCTCACAACTCAACTATTTTGCGCAATTTTTGTCCACACTTGTCACAGATTATTTACGGCGCGAACCCGAAATTGCGCGCGAATATTCCACGTGGAAGATAACTACAAGTGAGCCTACTCGTAAACGTGTCAATACTCTGCGCTCACATCAACGTGACTCGATAAAATTAAAGTATATTGTGCCAGATTTATTCCTCGAAAACTATCCCAAACTGTGCTCAAATCAGCCGACAATCTTGCTTAATGAGAGTGCACGGGTAGCCGCGCAAAACAATGGACAGCAAATTATGGAATTTCCCACAAACAGTTCCAATTCACACTTGTATGTGTGTAATGATCCAGATTTTCCGTTTCCGGGTCTACGTGAGAATAAACTTGCAAATCGTGACAAGTACAGTTGTATCCCATGCTGTTACTCTATAGATCAAACTACCAAACCGACAAGTATACTAAACACTTACAAAAATATTGGAACATGTGCACCACAGACACCACAAACATCGACATCATCAGCAATTATTACTACACTCAAAATCTTGTCACCACATTCGTACGGTGTCTTACCAGACTCACTATCAAACCTCTTTTCTACAATCTATGGCACCATCAAAATGCATCGTTATGGGGTTGCTTCCACTCTTGATAGTTTTGTGCGGAGTCTTGTGTGGGGACTTTATGGGAATATGGATAGTGTAGACACAATATGTCAAAAAATCGGCGCAAAGCCAAACGCATTTATTGATGGCGCCAAAGTATGGGAGCCCCTGTCAGATCTACTCAATATAAATGTGTGGGTATGGGGAAACGGTCTACTTAAACCTACATCACAGTCTTTTGTACAACATCGCTACAATCGTAATTTGCCATATATTCACATTTATGAGAATTTTGGTAATGAATCTAATATGCGAGACACTCCAATCTATGAGTTGATTGTAGTCAAAGCGCCACAGCGGCCCAAGATCATTTTTGACACACATGTAGATACATTTTTGAATCTCGCTCGTAATATCTGGGCATGTGAATTGAACGGCATGAGTATTGATCCTTTAGATATTGTTGATACTGCTATCCCTATTGGCGCCACCGCTCAACTAACTGACACGTATGGATATCGCCGCGCAATCATTTACAACCAAAACAACCTAGTGTGGGACAAGGTACCATCACAAAAATATCAACTACCAGAAGCGGCGTGGCCCAAAATTGCGGGTGAAACCACTAATTCTATCTCACACTATGCCAACTTTAAACGTAACAAACGAATGGCACGTGAAATATTGTGGAACGCATTTTGGCTCATTATTGCAAACTCGCTGAGTATAGATAACTTTGCTGATCATGTCGAAATTGTTCCAAATCTATTGTGGGCACCAACACCACATTTACCAAATCCGTCATTAGTATATCAAGATAGACTACATATTCCAGAAGATGTTATTGCACAATTGATACAAACGATTCGCCGCGAATTGCCCACCACACTACCTCAACATATTCCCGACTATTATAGTTTCTTGTCTGACTTTGTTACCAGTCCAACACAGATACTCACATCGCGATTTCCCATCAAACAGTATGAACCGCGGAATCCGGTTTTGGCGCCGCCATTCGATTTTTCGCCGCGCGGATTTTTTGTGCGTCTAGACAAACTTCGATATGCAACACCATCAACTCTGGACAAATTTAATGAGCAGCAGGGCACCAAATTACTCTGGTCTTGCGCACCCACAGGCACAAAACATGGAAGAGTAGGCAGTGGCGAGCCAATAACATGTTGGTTATTACAAAAGGACGATAGTATGGTCACCAATTATTTCACGTTAGAATAAAATTTTTCCACATAGTAAATAAACAATGACCCAATATCTTGTCCAAAACTTTAATCAGATCATTGACTTGTTCGAGAATGTTGATCTCGACAAAAATCTGTCGGTGAATTTGAGTGCCGATGCGCCAATCTATTATGCATTTTTATCACAGAGTCAACTAGACACCCCGGATTTGACATCATTACCAACACAACGTGCCAAGAGTTTGTCACAAGTCGTCAATTCGAATCAACGATATTTATTGGTTAGAGCGTCAGACCCAACTGTTTTGGTTGTTGAACGTACGCTTGTTGCCAGTAATGCAGAAATGTTTACCACACCAGAATTCATCTCCAAGATGGATACATCAAACACACGATTCTGGGTTATCATGATTATTGCCGCTCTTTTAATGGTCGGAATTGCATGGCTCTCACTAAAATACTTTGACACACAGGGTATTGAATATCAGCGGCCAGTCCTCGAATCATTGAGACAATATGTTTCAAACAATACCAACTCAAACATACCACAATATAGTCCCACAAGAAGATTAGTTGATTCACTCACATCAAACACGACTCGCGCTGGAAACCGTGCACGTGAATTTATCGATAGATATTATGCTAGTGATTAGAATGGCGAATACTCAAGTTTTGTAACAAGTAAAAACCCACACAGAGTTAGAGATTGTTACAAAACTGCCAAATTATATTGTAGCTCAAAAAACCCAGTACCCACCTTGGTCCGTTGTCCAGTAAGTACTGTTGAGGATACTTCCTCAAGCGTGTCTACATCCCCATAAAATACTGCATTCAAAAAGTTTAACATGGCCTCTTCAAATGATGCCTTTGTCAAAACTGCAGATCGATCATCACGAAGTGAGTAACGTGTGATAGACTTGAGAGTTCCGGGCCATGTCATGTGATTTACCAACAGTTCAATATGAATTTTGAGTAAACAAGGGTCCATAATCGCCTCGAGTT
>Ga0208876_1000297_pt1 | contig 16400 bp, 12 predicted proteins | sample CryBogCBH03Jun09_FD_184614 | JGI IMG/M metagenome (GOLD analysis project Ga0208876, IMG submission 184614) | Freshwater microbial communities from Crystal Bog, Wisconsin, USA - CBH03Jun09 (SPAdes) | ecosystem: Environmental > Aquatic > Freshwater > Lake | place: Crystal Bog, Wisconsin, USA... | reverse complement strand
GAATACCGCCGCCATCTCGCGCCCGCAATTGATCAATGAGATAGCTGATCGATTTGGAGACCAGGTCTTGGTCCTGTCCGTGGATGCAAGACGCGGACAGACTCTTTCAGGTTTTGAAGTGACCACTCACGGTGGGCGAAAGGGCACTGGTATCGATGCCTTCGCATGGATTACAGATGCAACCTCACGCGGTGTCGGAGAAATCCTTCTTAATTCGATGGATGCTGATGGCACTCGCGCCGGCTATGACACCGAGATGATTGCTCAAGTTCGAGAGATAACTCACGTTCCGCTCATAGCAAGTGGCGGAGCAGGTGCCCTACAGGACTTCTCTGCTGCTCTCGCTGCAGGTGCAGATGCCCTGCTGGCGGCCAGCGTCTTTCATTTTCAGACATTCACGATTAGGCAAGTTAAAGAGCATCTCGCCCTCCACGGATATCCGGTACGCCTCTAGTACCGCTTAAGGCAGAATACGGGGGTGAATATCCCCGCAGATGTGGCCGCTCGCTTTAGCGAGGGAACCTTAGTAGCCGCGATTGCTCAGGATGCCGAAAATGGTCAGGTGCTCATGATGGCCTGGATGAATCAAGAGGCGCTAGAGAAGACCCTTGAGACTGGTCACGTGACGTATTGGAGTCGCAGTAGAAATCAACTCTGGACCAAGGGCGAGAGCTCTGGGCATACCCAGAAGTTGATGAGCGTGAGTTACGACTGCGATGGCGATGCCTTACTGCTGCAGGTTCAGCAAGTGGGGGCTGCTTGTCATACCGGTGAGCGCAGCTGCTTCTTTCGCACGATCGAGTTTGGGCAGGGCAATCAATGACTTCCTCCCAGATGACCCTCGAGGAGTTTCGCGCCTTCGCTGCAGAATTTAACGTTATCCCAGTCTCGCGTCGCTACCTGGCAGATAGCCAGACTCCGCTCTCCCTTTACTCCCGACTGGCAGAGAACCGAGCAGGTACCTTTCTCTTGGAGTCCGCCGAGCACGGGGGAGTCTGGTCGCGCTACTCCTTTATCGGCATCAATAGCGTCGCCACGTTGACCGCACGAGATGGCGTGGCGGTCTGGGATGGAACCGCTCCCGCCGGTGCACCTACCGGGATTGATCCGCTAGAAGCACTTAAGTTGACCTCAAACCATCTGCGATCGCCACATATTCCGCATCTGCCTCCACTGACCGGAGGTCTCGTGGGATATGCGAGTTATGAGATCGTGAGACGTCTGGAGAAAATTCCCTCTCTTGCAGAAGCAGATCTTCCACTCCCTGAAATTGCATTTATGTTGACCTCGGATCTCGCTGTATTTGATCATTACGACGGCACCCTGACCCTCATCGCCAACGCGATCAATTGGGATGGAAGCTCTGAGCGTGTTGATGATGCATACCAAGAGGCCAGCACGCGACTAGACGCACTTGAACTGAAATTAAAGGGAGCACAGAGCGATGCGATCAATCTCCCGTTAGTACGGAGCAAACCCGAGTATCGCCGCGACATGAGTTCGACCGATTATCAAGCGAAAGTTGAAATTCTCAAGGAGGAGATTCGCGCCGGCGAAGCTTTCCAAGTGGTGCTCTCGCAGCGTTTTGTAATGGACGCGGTTGCCGAACCCTTCGATATATATCGTGCGTTACGCGCATCCAACCCCAGCCCCTACATGTACCTCTTCCGGTTTGCTGATGGTCTCTCGATCGTTGGCTCTAGCCCTGAAGCGTTGGTGAAGATCAATGGCAACGATGTGATGCTCCATCCGATTGCTGGTACCCGTCCAAGATCTGCAGATCCAGAGATAGATCAGCGACACGGTGAAGAGTTGTTGGCTGATCCCAAAGAACGTGCAGAGCATTTGATGTTGGTCGATCTCGGCCGCAACGATCTAGGAAGAGTCTGCGCACCAGGGAGCGTAGAAGTTGTCGAGTTCATGCAAGTCGAACGCTTCTCTCATGTGATGCATATTGTTTCTACTGTCACCGGCAAACTCTCGGAAAGTTCCACTCCAGTCGATGCACTGTTGGCCGTATTTCCAGCCGGGACACTCTCCGGTGCTCCTAAGCCGCGCGCAATGGAGATCATTGAAGAGAATGAACCGACACGTCGCGGAATATACGCGGGCACTATTGGCTATTTAGATTTCCGCGGCAATATCGATACCTGTATCGCCATTCGTACCGCTGTTATCAAAGATGGAAAGGCTTACGTACAAGCCGGTGCAGGAATTGTTGCTGACTCAGTTCCTCTCACAGAAGATCAAGAGTGTGAAAATAAAGCTGCGGCCGTGCTCGGCGCGATCGCTACAGCTAACGGAATGCAGAGGCTGTAATTGCTCATCATTAAATTGATCATCGTCGCAGCGCTCTTCGTGCTATTTCTCTTTCTCTCGATTCGATTGGCAAGGCGCGGAATCTCAAAGCGCTACGAGCCACGCGCAAAGACGCCCTGGAACTCCTTGAACGAAGGGGAGGATCCAACGCTGTGAGCACCGTTCTCGATTCGATCGTCGCCGGCGTGCTTGAGGATGTGAAGAGCCGTGAAATTCCACTCGCCGAACTTCGGGCACAGTTAGATTTAGCACCACAAGTGCGCGATGCATACGGCGCGCTAGCGGCACCAGGCATGCAGATTATTGCTGAAGTAAAGCGCTCTTCACCTAGCAAGGGCGTTCTGGCCTCCATTGGAGATCCGGCTGCGCTAGCCCACTCTTATGAGTTGGCGGGAGCTGCAGTTATTAGTGTTCTGACCGAAGCTCGTCGCTTTTTAGGTACCCCCGCTGATCTCATAGCAGTGCGGGAGAGGGTATCGATCCCAGTACTTCGCAAAGATTTCATCGTTACTGAATACCAAGTGATCGAAAGCCGCGTCCTGGGTGCAGATCTCATGCTGCTCATAGTCGCAGCGCTCACTGATAGCCAGCTACGGGACTATCAAGCACTGGCGCACGAACTTGGCATGAGCGTTTTGGTTGAAGTCCACGATGCGGAGGAACTACAACGTGCTCTCGATATGAAGGCGCGCATCATCGGTGTGAATTCCCGTAACTTGAAGACCCTCGAGATTAATGAAGAGGCCTTCTCTGAACTGCTTCCACTTATTCCAAGCGATCTTGTGAAGGTAGCCGAGTCCGGGATCGCCACTCGCGAACAAGTCATTGCTGCAGAGTTGTTGGGAGCAAAGGCGATTCTCGTGGGAGAGACCCTTGTCCGCGCAGGTGATCCAGCCCTCGCAATTAAGAACCTCCTCGGAAGATAGTTGGCTGGTACGGTTCAGCAATGAGTGCAACGTTGGATTCACAGATACTTGGGCACTTCGGTCCTTATGGAGGGCGCTTTGTTCCAGAGGCTCTGATCGGGGCTCTTGACGAGTTAGCTCTGGCACATGAAGTTGCCCTCGCTGATCCGATCTTTCAAGCTGAACTCGCTGAACTTCATAAGACATATACGGGACGCCCCAGCATCATCACCGAAGTGAAGAGATTTGCAGAGCATGCTGGGGGAGCCCGCATCTTCCTTAAGCGCGAAGATCTCAATCACACAGGTAGCCACAAGATAAACAACGTTCTGGGTCAAGCACTCCTGACTAAGCGAATGGGTAAGAAGCGGATCATCGCCGAAACGGGCGCTGGGCAGCATGGCGTCGCTTCGGCTACCGCGGCCGCCCTCATGGGACTCGAATGTGTCGTATACATGGGCGAAGAGGACACTAAACGCCAATCTCTCAATGTTGCTCGTATGAAATTGCTCGGTGCAGAAGTTATTCCGGTAACTCAAGGAAGTCGGACGCTCAAGGACGCTATCAACGAGGCGATGCGCGACTGGGTCACCAATGTTGAAACCACACATTATTTATTAGGAACTGTCGCCGGTCCCCATCCCTTCCCAACCATGGTGCGTGATTTCCATCGAATCATTGGCGTAGAGGCACGTGGACAGATGTTAGAACTCTTGGGTCGTTTGCCTGATGTCATCCTCGCCTGTGTGGGCGGAGGCTCCAATGCAATCGGAATTTTCCACCCATTTATCGATGATAAAGAGGTCCGCCTCGTTGGCTTAGAAGCTGGCGGTTCTGGAGTCGAAACCGGGTTGCATGCTGCAACGATTAGCGGTGGTTCTCCTGGAGTTCTGCACGGAACTCGCTCCTACGTTCTGCAAGATGCAAATGGTCAGACGATCGAATCTCACTCCATTTCGGCAGGGTTGGATTATCCGGGAGTTGGACCAGAGCACGCTTACCTGCACGATATTGGTCGCGCTGAGTACCGCCCAATCACCGATGCCCAGGCGATGGAGGCATTTGGTTTGATGTCTCGCACCGAAGGAATCATCCCCGCCATTGAAACTGCGCACGCCCTTGCTGGTGCGATGCAGATCGGTCGCGAACTCGGTCCCGAATCTGTGCTCCTGGTGAATTTCTCAGGCCGCGGCGATAAGGATGTGCAGACCGCCGCGCACTACTTCGGAATTCCTCTCTAAATGAGTACTCCTCTCGAAGAGCTCTTTGCAAAGACTCGATCTGAAAATCGCGCTGCACTAATTGGTTACCTGCCTGCGGGCTTTCCAACCCAAGAGGGGTGTATTGCTGCCTTGACCGCGATGGTTGAAGGAGGCGTTGACGCAGTCGAGATCGGATATCCGTATAGCGATCCTGTGATGGATGGACCAGTCATCCAAGCTGCCGCGGAAACCTCACTGAAGAATGGCACCGGAGCGCACGAGGTGATGGAGACACTTTCAGCGATCTCCAAGATTGCTCCCAGCGTCGTGATGACCTATTGGAATCCCATCGAACGGTATGGAGTCGACCGATTCCTTGCAGATTTGAAGAGCAACGGTGGATCTGGAGTCATCACGCCAGATCTCACGGTCGAAGAGTCCGCCACCTGGTTGACCTCCTCGATGGAGCATGGCACCAATCGAATCTATGTGGTTGCTCCCAGTACCTCTCCGGAACGGCTTCGCCTTGTGACGGGCGCGACTTCAGGATTCGTCTATGCCGCCTCACTCATGGGCGTTACTGGCACTCGGACCTCTATTTCGAGCAGCGCACAGGAGTTGGTTGGACGTCTTCGCGAGGTAACCGAGCTCCCTATCGCGGTCGGATTGGGAGTTTCCACACCAGATCAGGCTCGCGAAGTGGCTCAGTACGCGGACGGAGTCATAGTTGGATCAGCATTTATACGCTTGTTGCAAGAGAGTGCCACGTTATCTGAAGGAGTTGAGAAGGTCCGAGTACTTGCTCAGCAACTTTCCAGCGGTCTGCAACGCTCATAACCCTGGCACGTGCAATAGAGTTCTGTTAAACACTTGCAATAAATATCTAGAAATTAGGGGAGAAGAATGGCCGATAAGAAGCCTGCCAAGCACCAGCCGCCAAAGAAAGAGGGGGATAAGTTCACCCGCTACCTCGTCTTTGGAATGATCGCATTCGTTTTAATCGCTGGCTTTGGCGCTTATTTCGCCAAGAAGAGCTCGAATTCCCACGTTGCACTCCCATCCACAGTATCCAAGGCGAACGGCTACGGAATCACCTTCAATCCAACCGCCAAGGTGCGCGTGGATATGTATGAAGATTTCCGCTGCCCTAACTGCCGTAACTTTGAGGCTGTCAATAACACCTATGTCGATGGACTCGTTCGTGCCGGCAAGATCGAAGCGGTGTACCACCCAATGCACTTCATCGCCTCGGATTCTCGTCTAGCAGCAGCTGCTGCCGCCTGCGCTGCAGATCAAGGAAAGTATCTCGAGATGCATACTGCGCTCTACGTTAACCAGCCATCTTCATCGACGATCGCCGAGAATTCACCGTATTGGACTAATGCACAGTTGATTCTGCTTGGTAATTCAATCGGCATTACCTCGAAGGATTACGCAAGCTGCATTAACAATGGCAAGTATTTGAATTGGGCGGATCAGATTAACAATGATGCCTCTTCCAAGAATATCAATGCCACCCCAACTGTGATTGTTAACGGCAAGACCCTTCCTCTTGCAACTGATTACAGCGCTACCGCTTTCAAGAAGGTCCTTACAAACCTCGGCGTAAAGTAGAAGCATCTTTGTTTGATCGCTTTATCCCAACTCCTTCGAGTAATTCGATTGAGTTGGGGGCGATCACTCTGCACTATTACGCACTCTGCATACTTCTTGGAATCATCGTCGCTTTGGCTATCGGCTCAGTACGCTGGCGAAAGAGCGGCGGTATTACGAGCGAACTTTATGATCTTGCAATCTATGTAATACCCGCAGGGATCATCGGTGGTCGCCTCTACCACGTGATCACAACCCCTGAACTATATTTTGGTGCAACGGGCCATCTCTCAGACGCCTTCAAAATTTGGGAAGGCGGGATGGGAATCTGGGGCGCGGTTGCCCTTGGAACTCTCACTGCCTACATCTACTTTCGCAGAGGTAAACGGAGTATTACCTTCGTGCAAGCCCTGGATGCACTTGCTCCTGGGATTCTGCTCGCGCAGGCGATTGGGCGATGGGGGAATTGGTTTAACCACGAACTCTTCGGCTCTCCCTCAACTCTCCCTTGGGCGCTCAAAGTTCCATTGCTTGACCGACCTGCAGGCTTCGAGAGCTACTCCACATTCCATCCCACTTTTTTATATGAATCGATCTGGTGTCTGCTCTGTGCAGTCGTGCTCCTCTATCTACCTCAAGTGAGACGGTTGCTCCCAGGCAATACCTTTCTTCTCTACGTCTCCCTGTACTGCCTCGGTCGAATCTGGATTGAAGCTCTTCGCATCGATCGAGCGCATTTGATCTGGGGGATCCGTCTCAATGTTTGGGTTGCCGCGCTCTGCGGGTTAATTTCCCTGCTATTCATAGTCAAGAGGCAAAAGTTCGCAGGGAGTGATCCTGCAGCGTTAGGTACAATTCCTGCATGAGTATCGAAGCGGTTCATCAGAGAAATGAGCACCATCGCGGAAGCAAGTCAGGATGGTTGCGCGCCGCAGTCCTCGGAGCAAATGATGGATTGGTATCCAACGCCTCACTCTTGATCGGCATCGCGGCCGCGGGTCGTGTCAGCTTTCTCCCGGTTGCAGGACTTGCAGGGATCGCCGCTGGATCGATGTCGATGGCGGTGGGCGAGTACATCTCTGTGCAATCCCAAGCAGATATTGAGGCGTCAGATCGCCAGATGGAGATAGACCACCTCGCGATTGATCCTGCCGGCGAGCTGGAGGAGCTAACCCAGATCTACCAGGAGCGTGGACTCTCGCGTGAGTTGGCTGAGCAGGTTGCCAACACCCTGACAGAGAAGGACGCGCTTACAGCCCACCTGCGTGACGAGTTGGGGCATAGCGAAAACTATAAAGCGCAGCCTGCTTTGGCGGCACTTGCTTCGGCTATCAGTTTTGCGCTCGGAGCTACCGTGCCTCTTATTGGTGCCCTCATTGGAGGCACCTCTACGAAGGTCACTCTGATCGTCATATTTGCCATGCTCGGCCTCTTCTCGACTGGAGCCATCTCTTCCCGCTTGGCGGGATCTCCCTTCGTCAAGACCGTCCTCCGAGTTCTCATTGGTGGCGGTATTGGAATGGCGATTACCGCTGGAATCGGCGCTCTCGTCCACATTTAAGGTGGCGCGGGCGCTGCCCGCAAGTTGATAGTCTTTCCCATTGCTCGGGCTTGCCGCGGGCGCAATTCGTTGGGCCATCGTCGTCCCGACCGTTCTCTAGGAGCGTTCGTGACACTTTTTTCTTCTCTGCCATCTGCCCAGGGCCTCTACAACCCTGCCGATGAACACGATGCATGTGGTGTTGCGATGGTTGCTACCCTTAAAAAAGAGCCAACGCACGAGATCGTCTCCCAAGCTCTTACCGCCCTGCGCAATATGGAGCACCGCGGTGCCTCGGGAGCTGAGCCAGATAGTGGTGATGGCGCCGGAATCTTGATCCGCATCCCAGATGAGTTCTACCGCAGCGTCGTCGAATTTGATCTCCCTCCAGTCGGTTCCTATGCGACCGGTATTGCATTTATAGATAAGGAATTTGATGATCTTCCGGGAATTGTGAAGATCGCAGATGAGGAGAACCTCACCATTCTCGGTTGGCGCGAACTCCCCACTGATGATTCATCTCTGGGCACAACAGCTCTCTCTGTTATGCCGCGCTTTGTCCAACTCTTTATCGCCGGCAAGGGTGGCGAGAGCGATCTCGAACTCGATCGTCTGGCGTTCTGTTTTCGCAAGCGCGTAGAACATGGTTTGCCAATTTATTTTCCTTCTCTCTCCGCGCGGACCATCGTTTATAAGGGAATGCTCACGACTGGGCAACTGGAAGATTTCTTCCCTGATCTCTCCAACGAACTTGTTAAATCTCCGTTAGCTCTTGTGCACTCACGTTTCTCGACAAATACCTTTCCTTCCTGGCCACTGGCTCACCCTTACCGCTACATCGCGCACAATGGCGAGATCAATACCGTTCGCGGAAATCGCAACTGGATGCGCGCTCGTGAAGCACTGCTAGCAAGCCCGCTCATTCCTGGTGATATTTCTCGTCTCTTCCCTATCGTAGATACTCATGGCAGCGACTCTGCATCCTTCGATGAAGTTCTCGAACTCTTGTATCTGACCGGACGATCACTGCCGCACGCCATTTTGATGATGATTCCAGAGGCGTGGGAGAACAGCACCACCATGTCGCAGGAGCAACGCGACTTCTATGCCTTCCATGCATCTCTCATGGAGCCGTGGGATGGTCCGGCCTGTGTGACCTTTACTGATGGTTCTCAAGTCGGAGCAGTTCTTGATCGCAATGGACTACGCCCTTCGCGTTTCTGGGTGACCGACGATGGCTTGGTAATTCTCGCCTCTGAAGTTGGGGTCCTCGATATAGATCCAACAAAGGTTGTCCGTAAAGGTCGCTTGCAACCGGGACGCATGTTCCTCGTTGATATCGCCGAAGGGCGCATCATCGAAGACAGCGAGATAAAGAGCGCGCTCGCTAGCGCGGAACCCTATGGAGAGTGGTTGGCCGAAGGAATCGTCCGCCTTGCTGATCTTCCTTCTCGCGAACACATCATCTATCCGCACTCATCTGTCATTCGTCGCCAGCGCGCTTTCGGTTATACCGAGGAGGAGTTGCGAATCATCATCGCACCCATGGCTAAGAATGGTGCCGAACCACTTGGCTCCATGGGCACCGATACCCCTATCGCCGCTCTCTCCGAGAAGCCACGTTTACTCTTTGATTACTTTGCACAGCTATTTGCGCAAGTAACGAATCCACCGCTCGACGCGATTCGCGAAGAGATGGTGACAAGTCTGGGACAGACGATCGGCGCGGAGTCCAATCTGCTTAGTCCATCAGCCGACTCTTGCCGTCAGATCTCGCTTGATTTTCCTGTGATCGACAATGATGAACTCGCCAAGATCATTCACGTAAATGCCGATGGCGAACATCCAGATTTTGACGCCCACGTAGTTCGCGGACTCTTCCCAGCACTCGGCGGGGGAGATGCCCTGCGAGATCGAATCGAAGAGATCCGTGCCGAGGTTTCTGAGGCAATTAAGAATGGTGCGCGCATCGTCGTTCTCTCTGATCGTGACGGAGATAGTGAAGAGGCTCCCATTCCTTCATTGCTGCTTACAGCAGCGGTGCATCACCACCTCATTCGTGAAAAGACACGTACTCGCGTCAGCCTCGTTATTGAGAGCGGTGAAGTCCGTGAGGTCCACCATGTTGCTCTTCTCGTCGGTTTCGGTGCATCAGCAGTTAATCCGTACCTCGCTATGGAGAGCGCGGAAGATCTCGTACGACAAGGGGTCATCACTGGAATCACTCCCGAGAAGGCCGTCGCCAACCTGATCAAATCACTTGGTAAGGGCGTCTTGAAGGTGATGTCAAAGATGGGAATCTCAACCATTGCCTCCTATCACGGAGCACAGGTCTTTGAAGCTATCGGACTCTCATCCGAGGTAGTCGATGAGTACTTCACCGGATTGACTTCACGTCTCGGCGGAGTCTCGCTCGATATTTTGGCGCAAGAGACCATAAAGCGTCATCACATCGCTTACCCACCCATGGGCGAAATTCCGGGCACCAAGAAGCTACCTATCGGAGGCGAGTACCAGTGGCGTCGCGAAGGGGAACCGCATCTCTTCAACCCTGAAACTGTGTTTAAGTTGCAGCATGCCACTCGCGCAAAGCGCTACGACATCTTCAAGCAGTACACCACCCTCGTAGATAATCAAGCAAAGAACTTGATGACACTGCGCGGGCTCTTCACCTTTAAAGAGGGTGCGCGTAAACCTGTTCCGCTGGACGAAGTGGAATCCGCCAGCTCCATCATTAGCCGCTTTGCAACTGGCGCCATGTCCTATGGATCTATTTCACAAGAAGCACACGAGACTCTTGCCATTGCGATGAATCGCATCGGTGGAAAATCAAATACCGGTGAGGGCGGGGAAGATCCTGCGCGTAACATCGTCGACGCAAATGGAGATTCACGCCGCTCTGCAATCAAGCAGGTTGCCTCCGGGCGGTTTGGTGTTACAAGCGAGTACCTCGTGAACTCCGATGATATTCAGATCAAGATGGCGCAGGGCGCAAAGCCTGGCGAAGGTGGACAACTTCCCGGCAACAAGGTCTATCCGTGGATCGCTCAAGTGCGTTACTCCACGCCTGGTGTGGGTCTGATCTCACCTCCACCTCATCACGATATCTACTCGATCGAAGATCTTGCGCAACTTATTCATGATTTGAAGAATGCCAATAAGAACGCCCGCGTTCACGTCAAGCTTGTCGCAGAAGTCGGAGTCGGAACTGTCGCCGCCGGCGTATCAAAGGCGCATGCGGATGTCGTCTTGATCTCCGGTCATGATGGCGGAACAGGCGCATCGCCATTGACCTCTCTCAAGCATGCAGGTGCACCGTGGGAGCTTGGCCTTGCTGAAACGCAGCAGACTTTGATGCTCAACGGCTTGCGCGATCGCATCGTGGTTCAAGTGGATGGTCAGATGAAGACCGGTCGCGATGTTGTTATTGCAGCTCTTCTTGGCGCGGAGGAGTTTGGTTTTGCAACAGCCCCACTCGTCGTGTCGGGTTGCGTCATGATGCGCGTCTGCCATCTCGACACCTGTCCAGTTGGAGTTGCAACGCAAAATCCAGAGTTGCGCAAGCGTTTCTCTGGAAAGCCAGAATTCGTCGAGACCTTCTTTGAGTACATCGCTGAAGAAGTACGTGAGTGGTTAGCAAAACTCGGCTTCCGTTCCATCGAAGAAGCGATCGGCCAAGTTGAACTTCTCGACACCCGCGATGCAATTGATCACTGGAAGGCCAGTGGCCTCGATCTTGCTCCGCTACTTAAGGCACCGCTCTTCGCAGGCTCTCGTAAGAACACCGGAGAGCAGGATCATGGATTGGCAGCCGCATTAGACAACACCCTGATTGAGCTTGCCCAACCTGCGTTAGTTGGTGGTGAGGTCACTCGCCTGCAGATGCCAGTTCGAAATGTAAATCGCACAGTAGGAACAATGCTCGGTGCAGAGATCACGCGGCGTTATGGGGGAGCAGGGTTACCCGAAGACACCATCGACATTTCCTTGCATGGTTCAGCAGGTCAATCATTAGGTGCCTTTATTCCGCGCGGCCTGACCATTCGTCTCTACGGAGATGCTAATGACTATGTCGGTAAGGGTCTCTCAGGAGGTCGCGTGATTGTGCGCCCTGATGAGGGAGCTACTTTCCAATCTGAAAAGAATGTCATTGCAGGAAATGTGATCGGATACGGAGCAACGAGCGGAGAAATTTTCATTCGAGGCATCGTTGGAGAGCGCTTCTGCGTGCGAAACTCGGGTGCGACTGCCATCGTTGAGGGAGTCGGTGATCACGGCTGCGAATATATGACTGGTGGAGTCGCTGTTGTTCTTGGGGCAACAGGCAGAAACTTCGGAGCCGGAATGTCAGGTGGAGTCGCTTTTGTTCTCGACCTGGATCCCCGTTTGGTGAATCCGGATATGGTCGATGTCCTGACGCTGACTCCTGCGCGTTCTAAGCAGCTACATGACCTCATCTCGAAGTACTTCGCCGAGACTGGATCGCAAGTTGCCGATTCTCTTCTCAAGGGTTGGAGCACAGAAAGCTCACGCATCTCCATGGTTATGCCACGCGATTACGCAAAGGTACTGGCGGCAATGGAGCGTGCAGAGCGTGAAGGACTTAATGTTGACGAGGCAGTAATGGAGGCGACACGTGGCTGATCCAAAGGGATTCCTGACAACGCAGCGACAGACGCCTACCCGTCGTCCCGTCGATGTGCGCATTAAGGATTGGAAGGAAGTTTACGAAGAGCAACCTTTCTCCGATCTGCAGAAGCAGGCCGGACGATGCATGGATTGCGGCATTCCTTTCTGTCATCAAGGTTGCCCGCTCGGCAACCTGATTCCAGAGTGGAACGATCTCATCTGGCGTGGTGAGCGCCGTGAGGCGATCGATCGATTACATGCCACAAATAATTTCCCAGAGTTCACAGGTCGCTTGTGTCCTGCTCCCTGCGAAACTGCATGTGTAGTCGGTATCAACGCCGATGCTGTAACTATTAAGCAGGTTGAACTACGGACTATCGAAGAAGCTTTTAGCGGTGGACTCGTCGTACCACTTCCACCAGATCGCCTGACAGGCAAGACTGTTGCGGTTGTCGGCTCAGGCCCCGCTGGTCTCGCCGCCGCTCAACAGTTGACGCGCGCTGGCCACACTGTCGCGGTATACGAACGTGCCGATCGCATCGGCGGCTTGCTGCGCTACGGAATTCCGGAATTCAAGATGGAGAAGTCCATCGTTGATCGCCGTATTGCTCAGATGGAGGCCGAGGGAACTCGCTTCCGTGCTGGGGTCAACGTGGGTGTAGATATCACCGGCGATGAACTTCGTAATAGATATGACGCCGTCGTACTCGCAATGGGAGCGACGAATTGGCGTGATATCGCAGTTCCCGGGCGAGAGAACAAAGGGATCTATCAAGCGATGGAGTACCTGCCTTGGGGTAACAAGCAAGGTCTCGGCGAACTTTCAACCGAACCGCCTATCAACGCTCATGGTAAGCACGTTGTAATTTTGGGTGGCGGAGATACAGGCGCTGACTGCCTCGGCACCGCGATTCGTCAAGGCGCTGCAAGTGTGACTCAACTCGAGATCATGCCGCGCCCTACCGAGGAACGTCCTGCAAACCAGCCATGGCCAACATATCCCATGATCTACCGCGTTAGTAGCGCTCATGAAGAGGCTGGAGAGCGCCTCTATGCCGTCTCAACCGAGGAGTTCATAGGGGATGGGGATGGAAACCTCAAGGCCCTGAAGCTTGTCGAAACGCAATTCGTCAACGGAAAGTTTGAGAAGGTCGAGGGCTCTGAACGCGAGATTCCGGCCGACCTAGTCTTCCTTGCTATGGGATTCCTTGGCCCCGAGAAGTCTGAGCTCATCTCTCAACTCGAAGTCGTCCTGGATGAGCGGGGAAATGTTAAGCGTGATGAGAACTTTGCGACGAGCGAAGAGGGAATCTTCGTCTGTGGCGATGCTGGCCGTGGACAATCGCTGATTGTTTGGGCTATCGCCGAAGGGCGTAGCGCAGCGGCTGCGGTAGATGAATATTTAGTGGGGGAGACTGGGCTACCAGCGCCAATCCTGCCTACCGATAGGTCGCTGACCGTTTAGTCGGCAACTTACCGATAAAATCCCGCACGAATAAGGTAACTGTTCACCACCATAAATTGGAATCCGCTCGGATTCCCCGAAGAGATGGCTTAGGCTGACGATATGCGAAGAGCGAAAATTGTATGCACGATGGGTCCTGCCGTTGAATCCCCCGAGAAGGTTGCGGAGTTAATTGCCGCGGGCATGAATATGGCTCGACTCAACCTCTCTCATGGAGGTTATGACGAGCACCAGAACCGTCTCGACTTAGTTCGCGCTGCCGCCGCTGCCGCTGATCGTCCGGTTGCCATCTTGGTAGATCTACAAGGTCCAAAGATTCGCCTAGCTCGCTTCAAAGATGGTCCCCACGAACTAGCGCGCGGAGATATCTTCACAATTACCACCGATGAGGTTGAAGGTACAAAGGAAAAGTGCGGAACTACCTATAAGGGCCTAGCAGGGGATTGCAAACCTGGGGATCGCATTTTGATCGACGATGGAAAAGTTACCGTCGAAGTCGTCGAAGTAAACGGAAATGATGTCGTCACCAAGGTGATTCAGCCAGGATTTGTCAGCAATAACAAGGGAATCAACCTTCCTGGTGTTGCAGTATCTGTCCCTGCGCTCTCTGAGAAGGATATGGATGATCTGCGTTGGGGTCTGCGCGCAGGCGCGGACTTTATTGCGCTCTCCTTCGTACGTAACGCCAAAGATATTGACGACGTCCATCGCATTATGGATGAAGAGGGAATTCGCCGTCCGGTGATTGCAAAGATCGAGAAGCCACAAGCCGTCAATAATTTGGAAGAGATCGTTGCCGCGTTTGACGGCATCATGGTTGCTCGTGGCGATCTTGGCGTCGAGATGCCTATCGAAGAGGTCCCTATCGTTCAAAAGCGCTGCATCGCACTTTCCCGCGCCGCCGCTAAGCCAGTCATTGTGGCTACTCAGATGCTCGATTCCATGATCGTAAATTCCAGCCCTACGCGCGCCGAAGCTACCGACTGCGCAAATGCGGTTCTCGATGGTGCAGATGCATTGATGCTCAGCGGAGAGACCTCCGTTGGAGCCTTCGCAATTGAAGCCGTAGCGACCATGGCCCGCATCATCGCTCGCACCGAAGAGGCGATGCTCGATCAGATCGCCCCTCTAGGTCACAACCCAGTCACCAAAGGCGGGGCCATCACCAAGGCTGCGAAAGAGGTTGGGGAGATAGTCGGGGCCAAGTACCTGGTTGCCTTCACACAGAGTGGCGATTCCGCTCGTCGCATCTCGCGCCTGCGCTCTGCAATTCCAATCCTTGCACTGACCCCAGAGGTACCCGTTTACAACCAACTCGCTCTCTCATGGGGCGTTGAATCGTTGATTATCCCAATCGTCAGCCACACCGACGAGATGGTGAAGCAGGTAGATGCCCTCCTTATTGAGTCCGGCCGAGTCGCTAAGGGTGAGCCTGTCGTAATCATTGCTGGTGCCCCTCCAGGAATTCCTGGCTCTACTAATGCGCTCCGCGTCCATATTGTTGGAGATGCCATCAACGGAGTAGCCCCCGCTTATCGGAGCTAATTTCCTACCGTTATACTCAGAACTTCCCGGCGCGCTCGCGTAGTCGGGAGAGCGCCTCGGTACTCCAACGGTAGAGAGGGCGGACTCAAAATCCGCACAGTGTCGGTTCAAATCCGACTCGAGGCACATGACAAAGTCTGAAAGCAAAGGCGCTGCACCCAGCGCTCCTTTGCGCATCCTCGTCGCCGAGGACGAGGCGATCATTCGCCTTGATCTCGTAGAGATGCTCACCGAAGCTGGCTATCAGGTAGTTGCTGAGGCAACCAACGGCGTGGAGGCGATCGCCTTCGCCAAGGAGCACCTGCCAGATATCGCCATCCTCGACGTCAAGATGCCCGAGCTCGATGGAATCTCCGCGGCCGAGCAGATTATTGAGATCTCTCCCGTCCTGATGCTTACCGCATTTAGCCAGCGTGAGTTGGTCGAGCGCGCTCGCGACGCTGGGGCGATGGCCTATGTGGTCAAACCCTTTAGCATCTCGGATCTCGTTCCTGCGATCGAAATCGCTGTTAGCCGCCACCGTGAGCAGAAGGCCCTCCAAAATGAGGTCTCAGATCTCCAGGAGCGGCTAGAAACCCGGAAGATTATCGATCGTGCGAAGGGGATATTGATGAAGACCCTGAACCTTTCGGAACCCGAATCCTTTAGTTGGATTCAGCGCACCGCCATGGATCGTCGCATTTCAATGAAGGACGTTGCCCTGGCCGTCATCTCACCCGATGCCGTCCCAGATAAGTAAGAGACGATTTAGACTCTTTTTAGACTCTTTGTAACAATAAAGTGATGCCCGTTTTGTGGCGATAAGTCTTGATCAAGAGGGAAGTGGAAGGTAGCCTTCACTCCTCCCTGTCCCGGGACAAAGAAAACAGGAAGGTAACAATGACAAAACTCACTCGCGTAGTTAGTGTCGTTGCAGCCGCTTCCATGGTCGCGACTGCATTTGTTGCAGCAGCAGTTCCATCACAAGCAGCAGCAACTAAGACACTTGTAATCGCAACTGACGTTCCTCTTCAAGGTTCTTCATTCGATTCAAATGACTCAACCAACAAGGCGATCGCTCTGTACCTCAAGTCGATCGGCGGCAAGGTTGGCAAGTATTCAATCACTCTTAAGTACTACGACGATGCAACAGCAACTGCTGGAGCATGGGATGCTGGACAGTGTGCCCAGAACGCCCAAGCTCACGTAGCTAACAAGGCTGA
>Ga0208876_1000284_pt1 | contig 16841 bp, 25 predicted proteins | sample CryBogCBH03Jun09_FD_184614 | JGI IMG/M metagenome (GOLD analysis project Ga0208876, IMG submission 184614) | Freshwater microbial communities from Crystal Bog, Wisconsin, USA - CBH03Jun09 (SPAdes) | ecosystem: Environmental > Aquatic > Freshwater > Lake | place: Crystal Bog, Wisconsin, USA... | reverse complement strand
CATTTGTACAAATTTAGGTACAGTTTGCTATTTACAAAAGCGACTGCTGGAACGATTACAGTATCATTTTCTAACTCAGCAACGTCCAATTTCACTATTTTTAACGCAAATATGCAGTTAATTCAGGTAAATAACGGAACATCTGCTATTTACAATTCTTACGCAGTAGCTGCAGCGACTTCTACGTTTCCTGTATCTTTTGGACTATTGGACGCAACAAGTTATTCAGCGTTCATTGAGGGGGACATAATTCCGTCAGCAAACATGAGACTTCAGCTCTTGGTGACAGATTCTGCGGGAACTGTAACGTCTTTGCTAGGCTCAAACTTCCAGTTTACCGATCTTGGGACAACAAACATAGGGAATATTGCATGACCTACGATTGGACTATCAACGATATTGAAGCTGAAAACGAGCAAATTACCAAGGTTTATTACACTTGTACGCTTACTGATGGCGACTTTAAAGTGGAAACTGAGGGTTGGTGGAATATTAGACCTCGTATTCCCATGCCAGTTTTCAAGGAAATCACACACAATAATGTTTGTGCATGGGTAGAAGAAGATAGTACACAAAATGGCGTAAATATAATAAAATCAAGGTTAGCAGAACAACTAGAAAATCTGAAAAAAGAAAAGGTAAAAATGCCTTGGTTGCCTGCTGAAACATTTAAGGTGTCTCTATGACAATGCCAATCGACATTATTACAAGGGCGATGAAAGACATAGGGGCAATAGCTTCTGGTGAAACCCCTACACCTGACGAAGCGCAAGATGCGTTTGATATGCTCAACGACTTACTCGACCAGCTGTCAAACGAATCCATGATGACGTTTTACAAGACTGAGATTATTTTCCCGATAACTCCAGGTCAAACTCAGTACACAATCGGGCCAGGCGGTCAAATTGGCGCTCAAGTGGTTGGATCAATATCAGGAAATATCCTTACGATTACATCCATCAATTCTGGTGGTGTTGCAGTCGGTCAAACTTTGTCAGGAACAGGAATAACGACAGGAACTACAATTGTAGGATTCTTGACAGGCGCTGGTGGTCAAGTCAATGAAGCGGGTACTTATTTACTTAACACGACATATTCGTCAGCAGTTGCAAGTACAACGATTCAGCTTTACTTTCAACGTCCACTAGCTATCAATTCAGGATTTGTTAGGGTAAACACCAACTCCAATGGTACACCTGTTTATCAGGGTGGATTAGATTATCCATTGTCTGTTTTGGACTATGGGCAATATCAAATGATTGGATTGAAGACACTTTCAGGGCCTTGGCCTAAAGCGTTCTACTACCAACCAACAGAAACATTGGGCAATATCTTTGTGTGGCCTAACCCATCTCAGGGTGAAATGCACTTGTTTGCAGACACATTGTTCACAAGATACGCAACGCTAAACGACACAATGATTCTTCCGCAAGGGTTTACCAATGCTTTACGTTGGCTACTTGCAGAGCGACTCATGCCCATGTTTGGCAAGATAAACGGCACACAGTTGCAAATGATCGGAGCATATGCTGCTCAAGCAAAGTCAGAACTCAAGCGCACAAACATGAGACCTCCTCCAGTTTCTAGGTACGATGAAGTGATTACTTCTAGTCGGTCGAGGGACGCAGGCTGGATCCTCAGCGGGGGTTTTTTCCGCTGATTGTTTAGGTTGAAAGATTATTTAGATAGTTTTATAGGATAAAAAATGGCATCAACAACATTCGTCAATTATCAAACAGTCATAGACGCTGGGTGGCTCAATGATGTCAACTCTGCGGTCTATTCTGGCACGTTCCAAGCGTCTACTATTACGCCTACAAACGTAACGTCTTCTGGCGCTATTTCTGGCGCTACAGTTGCGGGAACTACGTCTGTAACCACACCTATTGTTAAAAGTGGTACGTCTTTAACTTTGCAGACTAATGGAACAACTACTGCGGTAACAATAGATACAAGTCAAAGGGTTGGTATTGGTACGACTAGCCCTGCTTATTCTTTAGATGTTCAAACATCTGGATCAAGTGGAGTTACTAGAGTAAAAAATACACTATCAACGGGTTATTCAAGTTATGCCGCTTTTAATGATCTTGGTGCAAATATGTCTATTGGCATGGGTGGTTCCGCATCTTCATTGTTTTCTGGTTCTGCTTTTATAGATACAGGAGGTTCTATACCTTTGGTTTTCTCCACAAACGATACAGAGCGTATGCGTTTAGATGCCTCTGGTAATTTGTTAATTGGTACTACAACAAACACAGGAAATTACAAAACAAATATATATTCTGGAAGTCAAACAACAATATTATTACAGTCATCTGCGGCTTGTGCTGATGTTTGGAATAACGCAACATCAGGAAATAACGTATTTTTTACTTTTTATACTGAAGGTAGTGGTACTGCAAGAGGTTCTATAAATTATAACCGTGGCGCAGGACTTGTTGCTTATAACGTAACTTCTGACCAAAGATTAAAAGAAAATATAACTGAAGCATCATCTGCTTTATCAAAAATTGATTCCATTCAAATTAAAAGTTTTGATTGGATTGAAACTAAAAACAAAGTTGATTTTGGTGTGATTGCCCAAGAATTGCAAAATGTTGCTCCTGAGTGTGTAACTCCTGGAGTAGATAACGAAGATGGAACAATGAAAACACCTTGGGCAGTTGATACTTCTGCTTTAATTCCTGCAATGATAAAAGCAATCCAAGAACTATCAGCAAAAGTAACAGCTCTAGAAGCAAAGGTAGGAGCATAAATGCCAGACTTTGGATTTGTTGGAGCAGCGTACCAAGCACCATCAATCTACCAAGATGCTCAAGAATGTATCAACTGGAGACCTGAAGTTGATCCTACTAAGCCTCAAGGAGATCGAGGGGTAGTTGCGCTTTATCCAACTCCAGGACTGACTACAAAGATTGTTTCTCAGAACCAACAAGAAGTCAGAGGCTTACGGACTCTTTCAGGTGGCTCACAATGTATGGCGGTGGTCGGGCCATACGTGTACGTTATTTCCTCTAACTTTACTCCGTCTTTGGTCGGTCAACTCAGGACTACTACTGGTCGTGTTGGAATATCTGATAACGGAGTAAACGTCTATATTGTTGACGGAACATATCGTTATACATGGCGCATTTCTAATCCTGGAGTAGCGCAGTTTAATGGGTCTATTTCAGGTACAACTTTAACTGTTAACAATCTACAAACTGGCGCATTGGCAGTTGGTCAACAGGTATTTGGTTTAGGTGTAACTCCTGAGACTGTCATTGTTTCAGGTAGTGGCACAAGTTGGACTGTTAATATATCCCAGACTGTAGCTTCAGAAGCAATGAATACGGCAGCTTCTGGTGCGATTATTACGGCTTCATTGGGGTCAGGAACTTTGACTGTAACTGGAGTAACTTTTGGTACTTTATATGTTGGTCAGACTATCCAAGGAACTTCAGTTAATGCAAATACTGTAATAACGGCACTTGGATCAGGCATAGTTTTATCTGGTTCAGTTTCCTCTGGTGGTACAGGATATGCGGTAAATGATCTTGTAGCGGTGGTTGGAGGCACTTATTCTCAGCCTGCTACTTATGTAGTTACAAGCGTTTCAGCTGGTGTGGTGACAGGAATATCTCAAACATCTGGTGGAAGTTACACAACGAATCCATCTACTCCTGTTACAACGACAACCAGCGGTTCTGGCACAGGATTAATACTTTCTTTGACTTTTGGTTCTGGTTCTGGTGGAGCTGGTACTTATACAGTATCAGGTACGCAAACTGTTGGATCAGAGACAATGTATGCGTTAAATTTCTCAATATTGCCAACATCTGATGGTGCTTTTAGTGGCGCTGATGTGGTGGATATTGTGGATAACTATTTTGTGTATAACTATCCTGGAACACAGCAATGGGGTGCTTCTAACGGATTGTCTCCAATATCTTCACAACTTTCTTTTGCTTCTAAAGATGGCTCACCTGATAATTTGGTGTCCATTATTGTGGATCACAGAGAGATATATTTATTAGGCGAAACATCATCTGAGGTTTGGGTTGATGTAGGTACTTTTCCTTTTCCTTTCCAACGTGTGCCTGGTACAAATACTCAGCATGGAATTGTGGCTAAATTTTCTGTATCTAGGGTTGGAGATTCATTTGCTTATGTCTCAAGGGATTTGAGGGGGCAAGGTACGATTGTGTTGATGAACGGATATGTTCCTGTCAGAATCTCAACTCATGCCGTAGAGAACACTTTAGTCAATCAATACATTGGCGATGCAATTGCTTGGACATATCAGTTAGAAGGTCACGAGGTTTATGTTGTATCGTTTCCTACGCTTGATTTGACATGGGCATTTGATATTGCAACTGGTCTGTGGCATAAATGGCAATGGGTTGACAATTCAAATGTGTATCACAGGCATAGAGGAAATTGTGCTACTCAGTTTCAGGGAATTGTTTTAGTTGGTGATTGGCAAAACGGAAAGATTTACGAACTAGACCCTAGTAACTATACGGATGACAGTCAAGAAGTTCGCAGATTAAGACGTACTCCACACATTACAACAGATTTACAAAGACAATTCTTTGATGAATTGCAGATACAGTTTCAACCAGGTGTAGGACTGCAAGGTAATAAAACCAAGCCTAACACCAATGCAACTGCGGGAATTGCAATTGCTGGTTTTGCGGTAGCTGGGGGTTCTTATATTGCGCCTCCTGGGGTAAATCCTCAAGCAATGCTTAGATGGTCAAATGATGGTGGTTCTACTTGGTCTAATGAACATTGGACAAGTATTGGTGCAATAGGTGCGTATCAAAACCGAGCTAGATGGAGAAGGCTTGGTTGGTCAAGAGATCGTGTGTTTGAAGTTGTGGTGACAGACCCTGTTAAAGCGGTTATTATTTCTGCCAACTTAAAAGCAAGTTCAGGGGATAATTAATGATTAATACTTTTGGATCAACACAAAACAATCCATATCCACAAACGGAATTTTTGGATGGAACAACAAAAAGACCTACTAGGGCATGGCAACAGTTTTTTATTAATTTGTTAAATTTTAGCAGTTCAAGTACAGCAACTCAGGGGTCGGGGAAACTTCCAGCTTCACCTGTGGGATTTATGAATGTAACAATAAATGGTAAGGCATACAAAGTGCCTTATTACAATCCATGAGGTGATATATGGGATTTACAATAGATGCAAATGGCGATGTTATCAATAGTGCTACAGGCGAGGTTATTGGCAACCAAAGCGATGGCTATTCTGTTGATGATAATGGAAACCTTTTGCAAAATAATCAACAAATTGCAAGTGCAAGTGATGCTTCTAGCAACCCGCTTCAATCAATTTCAAATTATCAAAATTCTTTAACAAATCCAACAAACAATTCTGGTTTTAATCTTTCTAGTTTGTTGGGTGCTAGTAATACATTGGGTAATGCTTTAGGTGGACAAAGTCTAGCAAACATAGGAGGCGCAGCTTATTTAGGTAATGCGCTTACCAATGCGGGACAAAATATTGCTGGGGCAGCTACTCAGCAAGGGCAAAACATTGGCAATACAGCTAATCAACAAATACAAAATTTAGGCAATGTTGGCTATCAACAAGGTCAAAACATTGGTAACACAACTCAAAATCTTAGTCAAAATTTAACTAATGTTGGTCTTCAACAGGGTCAAAACATTAGTAATGTAGCCAATCAACAAATACAAAATTTGGGCAATGTTGGTCTTCAACAGGGTCAAAATATTGGTAATGTAACTCAAAACTTAAGTCAAAATTTAAATAATGTTGGTTATCAGCAAGGTCAAAATATTGCCAATACTGCCCAACAGTTAGGTCAAAATATCTATGGCGTAGCTAATCAAGCGGGTGCAAATATTGGTGCTAATGCCCAACAAAACATTGGTAATTTAACCAATTTATACGGAGCACAAGCACAACAATACAATCCTTATATTCAAACTGGCGCACAAGGTAATGCTGCACTTCAGCAAAATATGCCTTATTTGACAAGCCAGTTTTCTAATAAAGATTTAAATGCTCAATTAGCACCTAATTATCAATTCCAATTACAACAAGGTTTAGGTCAAGCACAAAACCAAGCAAATGCTTTAGGTGGTTTGGTTGGAGGCAATGCGCTTCAAGGACTTAATACTTTTGCACAAAATTATGCTCAAGGTGCTTATCAAAACGCTTTTAACAATGCTCAGTCACAAAAGCAAAATATTTATAATACTCTTTCTGGTATAGCAGGAATAGGTCAAGCAGGATTAAATGCTCAGAGTGGGTTAGTACAAAACTTGGGCACTAATACTGCAAACATTAGTACAAATGCTGCAACACAACAAGCCAATCTTGCAACAAATGCAGCGCAACAACAGGCGGCACTTGGAACTGGTGCAGCTCAATCCCAAGCACAAATTGCAAGTAACATTGCTTCACAATTAGCAAATTTGGGAATTGGTTCTGCTCAATCCCAAGCACAAATTGCAAGTAACATTGCACAACAACAAGCAACACTTGGAACTGGTTCTGCACAATCTCAGGCACAAATTGCAAGTAATATTGCTTCACAATTAGCAAATTTGGGAATTGGTTCTGCTCAGTCCCAGGCGACACTTGCCTCTAATATTGCACAACAACAAGCTGGTCTTGGTACAAGCGCAGCACAAAATCAAGCGCAACTTGGACTTACTGCTGCCCAAGCTGCCGCTTCAGGTCAAACAAACGCTGCAAATGTTTACTCAAATGCGCTCAATTCTGTTGCTAACAATAACACGTTAGCTGCTTTATTATCAAAACAGACAACACCAAACATTACAGTAAACGCATCTGGTGGAAATGCTCAAGGCGGTTCCGGAGGAAGCGGTGGAGCTGGGGCAAGCGGATTAGTAGGACAAGCAACTAATTTAGCAAATACAATAGCTAGTAACGCTTCTGGCGGTGGTTTAATTGGTGCTTTGGGTAGTGCTGGTAGCGCTATTGGAGGTGCATTGGGCGCTGTTGGTAGCTTCTTTGGTTTATAGGAATAATTATGGCAACATTATCAGTTGATACTTCTTTTATGAATCAGCCAGGCCCAAGGGTGCAAACTTTGGGTGATTTGGTCAATACTGCTTCTGGTATACAGAATTACCAACAGGCTCAACAGTTAAATCCTGTTCAATTGCAAAATGCTCAAACTATTTTGCAACAGAATCAACAAGCGTTGCAACAGGCAAAACAATTAAATCCTTTAGAACTTGCAAAATCAAAACTTGAATTAGAAAAAAGACAAGCATTACAACCATCTGAAATTGAAGCTGGTAAGGCTAAATCACAAGGCGAAGTCTACGAAGTACAAAAAAAATATTCTAATGAAATAAATGATGCAATGACATCTATGTTGCAAAGTAAAGCAATGCAAGATGGAAATGTTAATGAATTTGTTAAACACGTTGCAGATCAAAGAGATAGATTAATAGATCAAGGTTTGCCCAAACATATTGCTGAAACGCAATTTGCAAAAGTTATTAATGCAGCGGTTGATCCAAATAAAGGATTAAATTTTGTTAAACAAACATTAGAAAATACACAAAAAGCGCAAATTGGTGCAGTAAATAGACAAGGTTTGATAACACCACAAGTTGTTGAAATTAATCGTGTTAAATACTTTGTTAATCCTACTACTATGCAACTTATGCCAGTTGGTCAAGAGCAAACTGCGCCAACAAAACAAGAAACTGCGCCAATTGCGCCAACTGCGCCACAAGGTCAAGCGCCTAAATTGGTGCAAGAAGACCCACAAATGTCTATACCTCAAAACGTAAAAATTCCACAAATGAACGAGCAACAACAAACTGCTTATTCAAATGGTAAAACACTTAAATCCACAAGTGCGGATGCTGCATTAGAAGCTACTAAAATGGCTCAAACAATTCGTAAAGTTGAACAATTTGCTGATAAAGCTGCTGGTAGTAAACCAGGTCAATTATTAAGAAATGGTAAAAAATGGATTTATGGTGATGAAGATTATGATGGATTGCTTAAAAATATTGCTGATATGCAAATAAAAGCAAGTAATATTGCAGGCGTTAAATCAGATGCTGGTGCAGCATTAAGTAATACAGCATCAGGTAGTGACAATATAAGTGAAAAAGCATTAAGAGATATTTTAGAAAGAGCCAAAGCAGATGTTGCTCTTGCGACTAAATTTGATTCAGGATTGCAAAAATACATTGCAAAACGTGGCGAATATAATGGTCACATTAATGTTGAAAGATTTAAAGATGCTTGGAGAAATAATTACGATCCATTATTATTAATGATACAAAATGTAAATACTGCTAACTTGACAAAAGAACAAAAAGAAAAAAAGAAAGCAGAAATTATGAGTAATTTAACAGACGATCAATTAGTTGAATTTAGAAAAAAACAAGAAAACCTTAAACGTCTGGAAAAAGGTGATTATCAATGACAGATTATGCAAATGATCCAGATGTGATGGCATTTAGCAGACCTAAGTCGGCTGCTGATTTAATTCCTACAAATGCGCCAAAAAGCAAAATGTCGGGCATACGTCCTGAATTGCAATATTTTGATTACGAAAATGATCCAGATATATTAGCGTTTGCACCAACTAAAAAGAAAGAAGAAAAAGCATCTAGTCCTGTTCACCAAATAATTATGAAGCATTTGGAAGAAAGACAAAAGGCGCAAGAGTATTTCTTAAATAAGATCGGTGGAGTTGTAGAACCTGCATTGAGTGCTGTTACTGGAAGTATTGCTGCGCCTTTAGGTTCTGCTTTTGGTGCGATCAATACCATGATAAGCCCCAAGTTTGGCACACAAGAAGCCTTGAAAAAGGGTCAAGACGTTGCTGCCAATATTCAACAGGCATTTACTTATCAACCAAGGACTGAGGCTGGTAAGACTAATTTAGAAACTGTTGGCAAGATTGGTGAAGCTATTGGTACGCCACTTCCTGAGTTGGCTGGGTTTGCACCTTTGGCTGCACCATCTTTATCTGAAGCAAAAGGAATGATTCCCAAAGTCAGAGTTGAAAAGGTTGGTAAAGCTGAAGTACCTATTGCGCCTCCACTTACATCTTTGCAAAGCGCTGGGTCAGCTGCGGTTGCGCCAATAGCAGAAGCCAAGGCTGCTCTTGCTGATTTGCCTGCTCATATGCAAGAATCATTGGCAAATGTTGACCCATCTAAACTATCTCCCACAGATTTAAAAGTAATAAAAAACCATAAGAAATTTGCAAAGTTTGGAATGTTACCAACTGAAGCAGAAGCGTTAGAAGACACAACTTTAATGTCTGAGGAAAGAAACGCAAGGGCAAAAGATCCTAACTTACAAGCTAGATTTGAAGAGCGTGATCCTAAATTAATTCAGGCTTTCAATAACATCAAAGAAAAAATAGCACCTGACGTATTTGAAACAGACCCAATACGTTTGGCATCAATGCCATTGGATAAGCTAAAGGCAGATTACACAGCTCATCAATCAAAAATAGCTCAGGCATACGAAATAGCAAATAAAGCAGCAGGAGAATCACAGTCTCCGATTGATGTTGGTGCTTTAAGAGAAAACATTATCAATGGGTTAAAAGAAAAACAACGCACTAGATATGTTCCTCCTCGTTTACAGGCTGATTTAGATGAAGTATTGTCCAAGGGTTACATGACACCAGAAGAATACGAAAACTTTAGAACAGATACTGCAACGATTGCTAGGACATCAAAAGACCCTTTGGAATCACAGGCTGCGTACATTATTAGAGATAAATTAGAGCAAGTTCCAATTAAAGACGAATTTGCTCAATACAAACCCTTATATGATGCTGCAAGAAATGAAGTCAAGGCGCTAAAAGAAAAAGAAAAGATACCAGCGTACAAGGCTGCTATTTCTGACACAAGAACTGCGGATGAAATAGAAGCTGGGTTACCTCATCCTGCTGCAAACAATTTTGTTGCAAACCATTATTCGTCTAAGACTGCGCCACTTAATGTGGAAAGACTTGTACAACTTATTGGTCGTGATTCCCCAGAACACCAAGCTCTTAATAAGCTAAAAATTGACGAGTTTAAATTAAATTCTGGCATTAGAAATGACAAAGGTACAGTTAGCCAGGCTAATTTAAATAAGCAAATCTATAATCAACACGGCTCACATTTGCCTTATATGTTTGGTAATGAGACAACCCAAACATTACAAGACCTGGCAGATGTTGCTAATTTGAGTGAGCATACCAAGGGCGTACATCATGTTAATACTTCTAACACAGAAGTTTTGCGTGAGAAAAATGCAATGAACGCTGCTAAAGAAACCATTTCAAGTTTAGGGGCTAGTGCTGCTGAACAAGCAATCAATGCCAAAACTGGAATTGGAGGTACTGTTCTAAGAAACGTACTAAAGGGCAGAAATGAAAGACTTGCGCTTGAAGCAGAACAAAAAGCATTGGCAGAACTTTCCCAGCGTAGATTGTCACCAACTGCAGGAATCCGAAACTTATCTGATCTAGGAAAAACAAAATGAGTTACTTACTTTCACCTGTTGGTAATGGCGTTGCATTTTTTAACAACGTAGGCATACCCTTATCTGGAGGGCAGATAAACACTTACCAAGCTGGGTCTACAACTCCACTATCTACATACACAGATTCAACTGGAACTGTAGCCAACTCTAATCCTATCGTATTAGGTACAAGTGGCAGACCTCCAAACGAGATTTGGTTAAACAGCGGATATTCATATAAGTTTGTCTTATCTGATGCTTCAAGTAATGTAATAGCGACCTACGACAATTTATATGGTATTCCGAGTTCTACGTCTTCAAGTTCTACTTTGCCTAGTGGATCAATTATTCTTTGGTCAGGCTCTATCGGTTCTATTCCTAGCGGATATTATTTATGTAATGGCTCAAATGGCACACCAAATCTTCAAGATACATTCATTGTCGGTGCAGGAAACTCTTATAGTGTCAACGCAACTGCTGCAGTATTTAGTTCAGGCTCAAGCGCACCTAATTACTATGCTCTTTGCTATATTATGAAGTCATGACCATGAGCGATATTGACATGTTCAAATATGGTCAGCTGGTAGCGACTGTAGAAACTCTTGAGAAAAAGATTGACAAATTAGAGGCATCTGTTTGTCATTTGGTTGAACTTGCCAATAAATCAAAAGGTGGGTTTTGGGTTGGCATGATTGTGGTATCTGCAATCAGTTCTTTTGTTGGTTTTGTTGTCCATTACCTAACGGGGAAATAAAATCGACCCCTTTACCCTTGCAATGATGGCTTTCTCTGCTGTAAAAAGCGGAGTTGCTGCCTATAAGGAAATTAAATCTACTGGCGGTGAAGTAGTCAAGATTGTCAATGAGTTGGGTGGTGCGCTTGGTAGTTTCTTTGACCATCAAGAAAAAGCGCACAAGGAAGCGGAGGAACAGAAAAAGAATCCTCCCAAGGGTAAGTCATTACAGGCAATTGCATTAGAGAATGTACTGCGTAGAAAGCAATTAGAACAGGCTGAGTACGATTTAAGGCAGATGTTGGTGTATGAATCACCGCCAGAACTCGGTGCAGTATGGACAGAATTTGTAGCGGAACGTCAAAAATTAACGACAGAACAGGCAAAACATAATGCTATATTAAAAAAAAAGAACAAGCTAACGAAAGAAGAAGAGTTGAACGGCTGGAGAAGTGGAATATTAGAATTGCAATTTGTGTTGCGGTCTTGGTGGTCATCCTCACATTTGCAGTATTAATGTATGAGATTAATCAAGATTACAAAAACAAGAAAAGCGGACAGGACTGGCACATTATGTTTATGAAACACTATTATGACGACTCAATAAACGCAGAATGTGAGCATTTATTTAGACAGACAGGCTATTGGCCTAAATATTGTAAGGACTGACATGGATTGGATTAAAACGATTGAACAACTAGCACCGACTATTGCTTCAGCATTGGGTACTCCAGTAGCGGGAATGGCGGTATCTGCGCTTGAATCTGCGCTGGGCATGAAGTCTGAGGACATCCAAAAGAACATTGAGGACAGTAAATTAACTGCCGAGCAAGTTGCATCTATACAACAGGCTGAGATTGCGTTAAAAGCTAAAGCGCAAGAGTTGGGTTTGAACTTTGAACAATTAACAACCCAAGACCGAGCATCTGCAAGGGATATGCAAACTAAACTACATTCAATTGTTCCGCCTACATTGGCCATATTGGTTACTTTGGGGTTCTTTGGAATACTGATAGGTCTTATGACCGAACAATTTAAAACGTCAGAAGCATTGATGATTATGCTTGGCAGCTTAGGAACTGCTTGGACTGGAATAATTGCCTATTATTTTGGGTCAACACTAGGCTCACAAAACAAAGACATAATGCTTCACAATTCAATACCAAACACAAAATGATTAATTCAAGAAACTTAGATGATCTCCTACCGCAAGTTAAAGCAAGAGTTGAAGATTTTATTAAGGCTTGTCAGCATAATGGCATCGACATCTTGGTTACTTCTACATATCGGGATTATGAAAGTCAAGATGCTCTTTATGCTCAAGGGCGCACAACTGAGGGCAAGATTGTCACAAATGCAAGGGGAGGTGACTCTTTTCACAACCATCGTTGCGCTGTGGATATTGTGCCTGTGGTTAATGGCAAACCAGACTGGAACGGAAGCCATCCAGTTTGGGCACAGATAGGGCAACTTGGAGAAGAATCAGGACTGGAGTGGGCTGGTAAATGGAAATTATTTAAAGAACTGGCGCACTTTCAGTACACAGGCGGTTTAACAATAGAAGAACTTAAAGAAGGCAAGGTAATAGCATGAAGAACTTCAAAATTGAAGGCAAAGAATACAAGTCACCCAAATCACATTATGTGGTTTTAAGGGAGCATGAAAAGAAAACTGAACACGAGTTGCACAGACTAGAAGACAAACTCAAAAAGCATGAGAATTTGCCTATGGAAAAGGCACATCCGATTAAATAAGACTATTCTTGTAGTCTATATAGGTTTGGGGTAGAGGCACATTATCAGGCCACAAATTAGCTTCAATTAGCCAGTAAACTGTTTTCAGGTGCGCTCTATCCCAGAGCCTTTCACGTTCTTTCTTGCTGTAGATAGAACCTTGGTCTAAATCCATGTGGCAAACATGGCATAGGGCAGCGATCATATTGTCGTCTGCTTTTATAGCTCTACCTTTGCCATGCGCTCCTTGATTAGAGTGTGCGCCAACAATCGTGCCATCATCTATTCCACACATGGCGCAATTCAGATATTGGCAGTTATCCAATAGCTTACGGCTGCGGATATATTCACGTTTGGGATTTGGGTTCATTTATTTCAATTTCGTTTTGGGCGCACCAAGCATAGAGCCATTCCACAAACTGTGATGCCTGATCCTTAGTAAATTTACGAGATTGAAGACCGAGTTGCACAATCCGATGACTATCTAAGCTCGGTACGACTTTACCGCTTCTAAGCCCTGTTTCTGATGCAAATTGGTCTATTAAAAAACGCTTCCAACTCTCCTCATCCCATTTAGCTCCAAGATGTGTAGCATGATGGGCAATATCAGCAATTATTGCGTGATATAACCTGTTTTGGTCGTCTGATCTAACTGCATCCACAATTTCCATGTCGAGCTGTTTACCAGTTTTAAGCGCCTCTAAAACTTTAGGCCAAACTCTGACCATTAATGCTTTGGCTTGTTCTTCATTTTCTAATTTAAATTTCATGGTTTTGACAACATAAGTTTCAGCATACGCATTGCGCTTTCAACTGAATCAACCAAGCAAAACGGCCCGCCTTTCCAATTTTCAGCAAAGTCTAGTTGGTTCTCGTTAAACCCTTTTTTGCCATACGCACTATCAGGGTTCTTCACCTCCATAAGTAGAGTTTCTCCCTCATACCCCACAAGAAGATCGCATGGTTCTTTGATGTAATACACAAAAGCCCCAGCCTCACGAAGAGCCTTGACTATTTCTGCTTGATTCTCGTCAACTCGTGCTGCTCGTCTCATTTTTCTTCCTATGTATCGTATTTTTTACATCTTCAGCCAAATTTGCAAATAATGCGTTACTTTGCATCTTCTGACGTACTGCATCCCTGATGTATTCTACCCAGCCAGGTTGCATTGCAAGGTGAGCGTACAGCTCTACAATCTCATCGTACATTTGTTCAAAAGGCTCATCCATTGACAATCCACTTTCTCATTTCGTTTGAATTGCGGTAGCCAATCGACTTGTAGAACCTTGGCGCAAGAACACGCATCTCTGGGGGCAGTCTAGGTAATCTATCTGCTACAGGGTATTTAGTCTCTTTTAAAACAGTTCCCTCTGGCCAAGGCGGTACTGGTTGCCAAATTGTTTTAATTTCCACGTCTTATCTCCATAATTTTTTGACGGATATGTTCAGGCATAGGTACAGCTTTTGCCTTTTCTGCATCTAGTTTAACAAGATAAGGGTCACGTTCCTGAACCATTGTAGAGACTTCAGGTATTTCAGCTCCATCCCAACGCTGTTGGTTTAAGTACACAAGGGGCGCTGGAATAAACGCTCCGTTGTCTTTGCGCCAGTCATTTGTGGTCTTCATCCACTCGACGTGTTTGATTATTTGATCGGCACACGCATCACAATAGTATTTCTGCCATTTTTTTAAACATTCTGACTTGCCTCCTTTGCGTGAACTACGAGGCCAGGCTTTCCAAAAATCTTCAAATGTCATTATTGCACCTTTATAAGTTTCATACCATATTCATTAGGTTCATTTGGTATTATTAAATCTTTTTTCTTAATTAGTAAGTTATGTTTAAAAACGTCAAAATCAACTCTATGATGCCAACGTCCATAACGATATACAAGACTAGCTAAATCTGGATGCCTGTCAACTAACATTTGTGATTTAGTAATAGTTCCGTCTTTTTGATAATCTTCAGTATTGCCGCCTTTAAGTTTTTGCGTTCCCATTTTATTCTGCAAAAAAGCATTGAATAAAACAGTACACCAGCCGTTTTGCAGTATTCTTATAGATAAATCTACATCTTCGTTGTATCGCAGCTCCCAACGCAGATCCAAGTCGTTCCTGATCAATATACAACTGAAGATTCTAGTGTTTAATCTAAAAGCAGGTTGTATTTCTCTAGCAACTGTAAAAAATCTGTATTGAAAACCAGCTTGACCAATGTTTTCATATCTATTTACAAAATCCTCGGCTGCTCGAAAAATTGCACCAGAAAGACAATTTATTTTTTTGTTGTAATTTAAACGCACAAAACCGTCAATATTGTCGTCAAGAATCCAATGATATTTATGTCCTTCAGAAATTGCGTGTTCCCAACACCAATTACGAGCAGGAATGCCTCCAAGTCCTAGGTTACTAAAAGGTAATACAAGAATTTTTTTAGAATCTATTACTGCTGCATAAGCATCATATTCTTGTGGTTCTATTACAATTCTGTAAGCTGTTTGCATTTTTTCTAATGCTTTACTTGTATACCTAGAATCAGCTCTACCTTTAGAAATTATATAAATTGGATATTGTGGTTCATTCTGCATCAACATAAACGACCCTATCTTCATCTTTCTTCACAGGAAATAAAACAGATTTAGTTTTAAAACTTATTCTTTGCCCTATAAGTTCAGAAAATGCGTTTATATCTTCTGTTGTTTCAAAATTAACTTGAACTGAAAATATAATTTTTTTGTCTTCTTGAATAAATGAAGGCATACCTTTCCATTCAGTAACCCAGTCAAATGTTTCTTCATCAAATAAATCTTTCATTTTTCAAGCCTTTCACGTTCTTTTTGAGCAATTAATGTAGCAAATTGAACTAAAAATTTATTGACTTCTTTAACTTGCACGTCAGGATTCCAAATTTTGAACCAAGTATTACTATTTAAATATGCTTGTTCGATAACTTCAAAAACATCATTTTCATTCATTTAGAAACTCCATAGGTTATGCTAGGGTGAATAGTATTCACTCTTCTCCAGCATTGTTGTTTAACATTATTCATCTTAATTAATCTTCTAAAACAAAAAACGCCCAAGTGCGCTTGACGAGTTTATTCGCTTATACATAAGACCTAGTTTTCACCTGAGTTGTCTTATGCTTTACCGATACCTAAACTAAGTTCGGTCACGTTTTGCACCCGGGTGTATAGGTGTGCGGTGTTTTCTTCCAAGCCATCCATTCAAATGCGCTGCTATCGTGTGGAGTACGATTACATTGAACAAACAAAAAAGCCACTTAAAAAAGTACCTTGGTCGAACTCCCCTCGTTTTTCACGTCAGGGACAAGATACTTATCTAAGTGGCTAAGTCATTGCGTTCGACTGCAATAGTTTCAATTATATCCTAATTTATAACATCAAACCATTCAGGTCGCAAAACTCTTAACTGAAATACTCTTAATTTAGGTATTTGTTGCCAATTATTAACAGCTTGACGTTTTATGCCAAGCAATTTAGCTAGTTTGGATGGTGATCCTGCTTTTTCTATAAAATATTGTTTGTCCATGTTGTTTATTGTACACATTTATTTACATATTTTAATTATTTTACTATTTTTGATGTTTTTCTGCACTATTCAGTAAATTATCGTTTACACTTCATTCATCAGCACAACGCTGATACTTCATTAGATAAATTAAGGACACATTATGAGTAATAGAAGTTATTTTGAAGAAGACGATGATATTAGAGAACTCAAAGCGCAAGACTTTTGGGAAGCTCGTAAATACAACATTCTGAGAGCAAATCCAATCTGCTCAGACCCCGATCATCCTGGTTGCGACAATTGCATGGGGGACGAAGATGACAATTAAATTCTTCTACAACGGCAACGAA
>Ga0208876_1000253_pt1 | contig 18149 bp, 3 predicted proteins | sample CryBogCBH03Jun09_FD_184614 | JGI IMG/M metagenome (GOLD analysis project Ga0208876, IMG submission 184614) | Freshwater microbial communities from Crystal Bog, Wisconsin, USA - CBH03Jun09 (SPAdes) | ecosystem: Environmental > Aquatic > Freshwater > Lake | place: Crystal Bog, Wisconsin, USA... | reverse complement strand
ATTTAGTCGAAGTTCCAAAGACGTTATACTTCTCTGAAGAAAAGAAAGGCAAAGGGGTATTTATAAATTCCACTCGCTGAAAAGTAGCCGTTTACTTTCAACCAAATGAAACACAACTCAATTAAAACAGCAATCCAAACCACCTTGAGCAATTCATCGCTTTACACTCACAAGCCCTTGTGATTAGTTAAGCCCTCCAGCCAGATACCCGCGCAGCTTGTTAGCATAGCTATCATGACTAACAAACCCACACCAGCAATCAAAGCAGGTTGTATGAGCCCAGATGTTCGCATCGATGATGGAGAGGAGCAGGGTCGAGACCGAGCCCGAGAAGGCTCGACACATTCGATGAGACTTCGGTCAGCCTCTCGACCTCCAGCATCAGCTCCAACCATTCAAGTAAGTGATTCCATTGAATCGACTGAGCCTAACGATCTCTTTTCATCAGGTCAAAACTTCAATGTTGCCGATGGAAATGAAGCTCCGGCAAGTCACTTGAATAATGCTGAGGAAGAACGATTCATTACAGCAGATCGAGACGAAGATGAATTTGAAGGTCATTCTCCTTCTTCCACTTCACCGACTAACAATGAATTGTCTGTAGGTCCAGAAAAATCTTCTCAACGTGATCTCGTCGATAGAGAGTCACCAGAAAGGGATTCTGTCGAGAGCCCTCGAGGGCAAGACGAAGATCGAGAAGATTGCGGCACCCAAGGCCGCAGACCTCAGCCCCAGCAAGCTCAAGGCCCTAAAATTGTGTTCAACCAGCTCACCCGAAGCAACAAGGGTGAAAACCAGCTTCAGCCTCATCGACTTCAACGAGAAGAATTCCGTCCTGAACAACGAGAAGAATTCCGTCCTGAAGTACTTCGACATGGGGCACACCCTACTCTACAAGGCCCAAGACGTGACCTTCTACCAGAGTTGGGAGATCTTCAGCTTGACCAACGACGTACGGCAAACCAACATCAACGTTATCGCATGGATCCAGTTACCGAGTACCGGAATTACCCTCTACGCCGTGATGTTCGAGATGAACGGCATCCCACAGATTTCCAGCGTTACCGCGCTGGGGGAGACGCCACTGCAGCAGCGCGAGAAGTCCATTGTGATGATCAACGCCTACGTGCAGGCCAGCGGTACGACGATGACGACGATGTCGACGAGCCCATGTCTCAGGCACTACGTGACTTCCTTCTTGGCCGAGAAAATGGACCGGATCGTCGAGCACATGTGTCAGCTACAACTGGACGGCCTGAACGTGCAGGGCTTCGCAGCACTTCGATAGATGAGTCAAACACCATCGAAGATATTGAGGCCTACATGCACGACATGGTCGACGCGGCTCACGAAGACGATCGTCGATCGTGTACATCCAGTGCAACAGACGCCAGGCTTGGAGAGGCAGAACAGCGGGTGGCCAGGTTTCGACACCGGCATCCGGAAGTCTTCAAGCGTCTCACTGATCAGCTACCAAAAGGGGGGCTGCTACTGGCGGCACAAGCGATCAAGACTCACAGCTTCAAGGCAGACTCGACTCTGGCACCACTGGTAACGGCGGGAGATCCGTCCGAGATTGACAAGGTCATGGTGTCTATCAAAGAGTTGCAGTTCAAAGACCCGTCGATGGCGGAATTCCAGATGGTCGATGGCATCTTCACCTTCGACATGTGGACTTCGTTCAACAAGCTGTTTCAAGAGCAGACCAAGTTTCATCTGGCTGACCTCATTTCGCAGACGCCACTGGGCTTCTTATCGAGCCAAGGGGCACCCATAGGGTTCTCACTGGACCCATCGCAGCAGAAGAAAACAACAGTACGTTTCGGGTTCAACATCAGCGTAGCTCCCGGAGCGCAGAATGGAAAAGCTAGGGTTGTTTCGCAGAACGAGCACGCTCCGGCCTTCCTCTACACGACGTCATTAGTTGACCCAGGGGACTTAAATATGTTACTTGAGGAGTTCGGCTACGAATCACAGCTAAGCATCATCCGAGAGGGTGGGCGATTTATAGACGCAGCAGTTCTGAAGAACCTACGGCTGCTGCATGTGCTGAATTACCGCTTCCTGGAGGGGCTACGGAAAATATTTCGAGGTCAGAAGAAGCGGACGGCTCACATCGAGTGCGTACTCGACTTAATGGAGAATCGGTTACAACCAGGGCAAGCTGATCCAATCATGAGTGGCTTCATGTCCCCAGATCTCCTTACGTACGTGGGCGTCAACCTTGGCCTACGCCTCAGCGATGCGCAAATGTTTTATGCCATCCTGAAGGACCCAGCGCAGTTTCCACAAGAGGAGTGCTTAGAGGGCAGACTCATCAGCCTCGTGTACTCAGCCCTACCATCTTATGACGAGGGTTTGGAGACATTTGCATCTCGTTTTCTACAGCTGACACTTGACGTTCAGATGGAGTGCAAGCATCCAGCAGTCAATGACAACTCCATGGCCCAGCAGATGCTGAACGCGCTGAGCAAGAGCATCTACTCCTCAACAGCTGAGGATTCCGAAAGATTTCGCTTCATAGAGCAACTTAAAAGCGAATTTTCTCAAGGACATTTGAAGTCACCAAAGGAGATGCACAAGCGGATTCGAGGAGAAGTGCTGACGACGCGTCGCTATTTAAATGGAGCGAAATTCTCGGCAGCCAACAAGCAATCGATTCCGGCATCAGCTCACGCCTTTGCCGCTCAAGGAGCGAGTGGAGGTGGTAAAGCCAAGCAACAACAGCGGGGATCGACTGGGCACAGCAGCAAGGGCGGTCAACGCAGCAACGAAGATGGTAAAGGAGCAGCAGCTCGAGCGAGTGATTCTCAGAAGGCGACAGACGCAGTGACGGCCTATCGTCAACAAGCTTTGATCCTCGTCCGTCTCCTAGCCAAGCTACGCAAGCGTGGGGTCCAGGTTCCAGCGATTCTGAAGAAGATGCAGTTCATCGTCGACGATCTCAAACCAGCTGGCCCGAAGGACACGAAAGGGGTTCCTTACCCCCTACTGCGCGTAGAGCTCGACCCAGCGACCAAGAAACCGAAGACAGCTCACAACGAAGATGTCTCGGCAGCCAAAGCGTTCCTGAAGGAACACGGCAAAGACGAAGCTGCGAATGCGTACCTACACATGTTTAGGACTGCAGCTTCGGACACCGAGCTCGGACAGCGGCTCCGGTCTGCACCTCTTGCGGGCACGTCAGCCGGGAGCCAGCCGTCGGCTCGCACCGCCACTTCAGCTCAAGTAAGCGGTGAAACACGAGTATACAACGTTACTCTCAGCCCATCCCAACTAAACTTTCTACACTCCCAAGGAATCAATGTGAGTGAGTCGGGACAGGGAAACTGGGGCTGGGGTAGTGGCGAGGACACAGGTGGATGGGATGAGATGTCGGGCCCACATCATTCGGCAGCAGCACAGAGCGATGCACGAATGGGGGGGGAGCGGGCGCCCTCATCCTCCATGTGACTCCTTGGGCCTCAGTGCACCAGCAGTACTGCACTGAGGCCCTGCCTAACAGACACCACATCAAGCAACCCCAACACCCCACTCACAAACTTGACTGATACAGACAGCCTCAGACAAGTTATTCAGACTTTTCTTGTGATTGACAGTGCAGCTAGAGCGAGCACAGAAGAGAATCTTTCACAAAGCGCTGCCAGAGCAAGCGCATCAGATGTACAAACAGAAAGCACAGCAAGAGCGAGTGCAGACCCACAGGGTCATATCATGACAGCGTCAGCTTTTCGATCCTCCACTGCCCATACGGGGGGGATTCAGTTGTCATTAGACAGTGCGGCAGATGTTCACTTATTGAATGCAGACCAAGCGCACAAACTTTTAACCGATATCGAGCCAGCACAGTTACAGGTGCATGGAGTCTCAGCGGTTCCAGCATTAGCGGACGAGAAAGGATTGCTCCGACTCGATCTGACTTCAGCCGATGGGCGCCGATTCAACATGAATTTGGGAACGGCATATATACTTAAAGATTTGCCCATCAATATTATTTCTGTCGCTCTTATGTTAGAACAGGGAGCGGTAGTTCACCTTGAGAAAGGACAATGCTATTTGCAACCGGCGCCAGATTCGCCGAGATTTCCTCTGCAAGAGCGCGGAGGGCAGTTCCACCTCGACCTTGGTACGCCGGGGGAGGACGCAGATGTGTTTTGCAGCTACAGCGGCGAGGCACACGTTTTTATAGGAGCCGCAGATTTATCGACTTGGCACCACCGACTCGCGCATCGAGAGAAGCGGGACATCGTCGAGTGGGACAGGCAGGGTATTCTCCCTGGCCTGAAGCTGCAAGGTCGACAGGATCCTACCGGGAGATGCATTATTTGCCAGATGTCAAAGGCGAGATGTTCCCCAATTTACAGCACACGGGCATTCGAGGAGCCGGCGCTAGCGATCGGCCATGTTGTTCACGCAGACCTGAAGTCGATGAGAGTGACTTCACTTCAGGGATTTCGTTATGCCCTAGTATTTGTTGATATGTTTAGCCGACTAACGATTCTGTACTTCTTAAGATCGAAGTCTGAGACGAGCGAGATGCTTCCAGAATTAATTGCAGAATTTAAGCGTTACGGCCATACAATTCGCACCATGTATACCGACAGAGGTAGCGAATTCTACAGCGGAGATGGTGAGACCTTTCAAGACCACCACCGCCGTATAGCAGACTTCACCAGAATTTGTGATTCGCATGGAGGCCGCCATCGAGTAGCTCCAGTCGAACACAAAGCCCAGCTTTCAGAAGCCGCAATCAAGGTTACATTCGATGCGGCCACGACGCAACTTTGGCATGCTTATTTGTCGCCAGTATTTTGGCCCGAGTCGGCAGCTTTTGCGAACTATGTGCGGAATAGACTTCCAAACAATCACCTCGGCGGATTTATTTCACCGATGACAGCATTTACAGGGCAGGAGCAGCGCGTGGATCATATAAGGGTCTTTGGTTGCGACTGCGTCGGTGTAATACCGAACAACGATCTTCGAAAAGTTGCAGGACTACCCAGGGGTCGAAAGCTTTTATTTATGGGATTTGATCGGCATCGGGAAGGTTATTTATGCTTTGACCCGGTGACCAGGCGATTTGTCACCCAGAAAGACCTTTACTTTTGTGAGAACATGCAGGGGCGTCACAGCGCACTTATTCAGCATGATCGATTCCGAGAGATGATTAAAGATGGAGTCGATTTCGAAGATTTACCGCTACAGCTTGATGATCGAAGAGATCCTGATGTACGGTCACTTGATACCATTCGTGGGCTTTATATGGATCCAGAGATACCGTTTGAGGCTGCACCCCAATTATTGGAGCACGATGATTATCACGTCGGGGGAGTTAAACCTACCAGCCAACCTTCCGACGAGCCAGAGCTAGCAGGGCGCGAAGATGAAGTGCCCGCAGATCCAAATATTTTGAGACGACCTTGTCGAACTACCAAGCGTGGCATTCGAGTTACAATGACCGATGAAGACCGGCGTTTCATTCGAGCAGCCGAAACTGATAATTTTGCAATTCAATTCGTACCTAACCCTAAAACACCAGGTGGTGCCTCTTTTGATCGATATGACCTTTATAAATCAGCAGGTACAATTGGCGAAGCGCGCACACTTGGGGCGTCACGGCAGGACATCAAATGGGATTATCAGCACGGTTTTATTCTATTTCCAACACGGGAGTCAACTGAGCCCGGACATGTTTTTACAGCGGCAGTTGAACCGGTACATTCATTATTTGAAGATGTTATTATGGAAGATGCCGAGCAAGTGGTGGAGATAGTAGATAACGATGATGATACTCGACGTGCGTACAATGTTATGACTGCGGGATCCTCGTTATTTGGAGAAATGATTGCAGAGCAACCGATGGAACCCAGGCTACCTGAGGAGTTTCAATCAGGAAACATAGCAGCTTATTCTCTTTATAGTTTTTTATCGCAGCAAGTTAATACTTTACTTCCACCGACCAATCGTCAGCTGAGAGATGGAACTCATCCACTGCATGACAAGTTTATGAAGTCGAAGGAGGTGGAGATGGAGTCGTGGACAGAGATGAAGTCATATTTATGGAGACCGAAAACTGACGCAACGTCGCAGGGGAGGCAGATTCTTCATCCGTTCTGGGTACACGCCATCAAGACAGATGAACATGGTGAGTTCTTGCGAGCGAAATCTCGTTGTACAGCCAACGGGAAGGAGCAGAAACCTTGGGATAGCTTCAACCCAGAGCAGATTTCAGCTTCAGTGGCTCATGCGAGCACATTCAGATTATTACTTTCACTTTGCGCAATGAATGACTTGGTTGTTTGTCAAGCTGATATTACGACGGCTTTCTTGCAAGCTAAGCTTCGACCAGATGATTTGGTATATATGTATCCACCTCCAGAGTTGAAGCGACCAGACTGGGTGAAAAATTCACCAGTGGAGATGATCCTGCAGATGGTAGGGGCAGTTTACGGACTCAAGCAGAGCGGAGCTGAATTCTATCGTACATTGACTGGATTTCTCAAGGGCAACGGATTCAAGGACACTACCGGCGACCCGTGCCTACTCTCAAGACGCTACCCAAATGGGGGAGTTTTGATCGTAGCAACCTATGTTGATGATCTGACGTACGGTGCTTCGAGTCAGCAGATTTGCGACGACTTCTTGGGCCTACTTAGGCAACGGTTCGTGATCGGTGCAGGTGAAGGAAAGCCAGTTCATCACATGCTTGGAATGAAGATTCATCAAGACTTGCATGCCGGCACGATTCATATTTCGATGGCAACGTCGATCCAGAAGCTCGTGGAGTCTCGCCTGACGAGTGAACAGCGGCGCAAGATGCGGAGCGTATCTACGCCAATGGTGATCGAGGGCGTCCAGCCGAACGAGGGGGCGACCGTCACCGAACAGCAGTATCCCTTCAGGGAAGTATTAGGGGCCGTTATGCATTGTGCTAACTGGGTTCGCCCTGACATTATGGTTGCTACTAATATGTTGGCCAAATTCTCAGGTAACCCAGGGTCGGTCCATGCCTTAGCGCTGGACCGACTCCTGATGTACTGCTACAACACGGCGACGCTGGGCATTCAGTTCCAGCGGCCGACACCAGCTTTAGAACGATCTCTTTCGACGGCGCTACCGAAGATCGAGATGTATTGCGATGCGAGTCACGCAGACACACCACAGCGGCGTTCACGGATAGGTTTCGTGGCGATGTTGAATGGAGGTCCGATTTCGTTTATGGCGACGGAGGGCAAGACGGTGGACACATCAACGATGGAGTCCGAGCTACATGCAGCTTTCTTCGCAGCGAAGGAATGCATCCATCTAGCGGACATGCTCTTCGACCTCGGCTTCACTCCGGAACGACAGTGTGTTAAGATTTATGAGGACAACTCAAGCCTGATCACACGATCTAACGGCGGTATCAAGGCAGTGCGTGCAATTCGACATGTGCAGATTCGAATCAGATTTCTACAGGAACAGATTCAAGAGGGGCGTATCGTATTCGAATACATTCCGACTCAAGACCAGATAGGCGACGCAATGACGAAGCCACTACCAGGGGCACAGTTTACGAAGCTCCGAGACTTAATGCTACATTAGCAGCAAAACTTTTGGTAATCCAGCGCGAGCACTCAGTTATTTGAACAGACAGAAGCAGAGGCAGTGACAGGGACTAAAAGCATGGAAAGGATTCACTGACGACAATGGTTGGTATGGGACAATTCGGAAATCGCAGCTTTCTTTCAGACTCACTTTCTACTGACTTGATATACAGCGTGTTATTTTTATGATTTTAATACATTTATTTCTTTATTTGATTGAAGCGGCATCTTTCTACACTTCAGAAGAGCTCCTGAAGACTTTTACTCACTCAATGTTAATTTGATTACTTGGAGACGTATTTGGAAAAGGAATTATGGCAACAGCACAACGATACAAGCGGAGATTGGTGTCTACACCGGTGACTACAGCAGTTACTACAGCAGCTTATTTGTGGGACATGGCGACAGCGACACATGGACTACGACAGACTTCTACTCATCCTGAAGCTAAAGGGAGGGAGAAGCACTTCGACTCGACGTTTTATTACTTGCAGCGAGCAACGACTTGCAAGGAGGCGTTTGATGAACGAAGTATTGTTGAACTGAATCATATGGGGGCAGAAGCTGACCACTCATACTCAATGATCTTTTCAATATGTTTTGCAACTTGGTATCTTACGAAGATTCCCATCACTACACAGCTTTGGTATCACAGCATCACGATATCAGTAGTTTTTGGTGTTTAGACGGTAAGAATCCGTCATAACCAAGTTGATTTTCAGGCTGGAGACTTGCACATTTTTTACCGCTGAAGGCGAAGGACAGGGGCTGTTTACCCGTTCCGCCACGAGTAACCAGCGGGGGAGTGATAGAACACCGATTGGTACACGGGTCTACCCTAATTGTGCAACTCACTGATTCACGCGATGATCACTTGAGGGACCGACGCGCTGTCAACCTCACGGGGCATCTATTCAAAACGCAGCGATAGCAGCATCAGATTTATTATTACATCGCAACTGGACATGCAGTTTTGAGATTGATCGAGCGAAGCAAAAGCAACAAAGACAATCACTTTGCGTTTGGACGAACAGTGTGAATCACCATTATTATTATCAAGGGAATGCTCATTATTATTAAAAGATGTTGGGAGCAAGCCGACATCACAGCACATTATTATTCAGAGGTGTCAGGAGCAACCTGGCATCGCGAATCACAAAGCGGCAGATATTTCGGGAGCAAGCAGATATCACAAGTTTATCATGATCAAGATGAAGAAGCAAACTAACTTCAGATCAGATATTCAACATCAAGCGAGAGCGAGGATGTTGAGAGCAAATGCGTGATCGATGGCGAAGTCATTCCATTCAGCGGTTTCAAGATCCGTTGGTAGAAGAATGGGATCAAACTAAGTAAATGATCGAAGTTCCAAAGACGTTATACTTCTCTGAAGAAAAGAAAGGCAAAGGGGTATTTATAAATTCCACTCGCTGAAAAGTAGCCGTTTACTTTCAACCAAATGAAACACAACTCAATTAAAACAGCAATCCAAACCACCTTGAGCAATTCATCGCTTTACACTCACAAGCCCTTGTGATTAGTTAAGCCCTCCAGCCAGATACCCGCGCAGCTTGTTAGCATAGCTATCATGACTAACAAACCCACACCAGCAATCAAAGCAGGTTGTATGAGCCCAGATGTTCGCATCGATGATGGAGAGGAGCAGGGTCGAGACCGAGCCCGAGAAGGCTCGACACATTCGATGAGACTTCGGTCAGCCTCTCGACCTCCAGCATCAGCTCCAACCATTCAAGTAAGTGATTCCATTGAATCGACTGAGCCTAACGATCTCTTTTCATCAGGTCAAAACTTCAATGTTGCCGATGGAAATGAAGCTCCGGCAAGTCACTTGAATAATGCTGAGGAAGAACGATTCATTACAGCAGATCGAGACGAAGATGAATTTGAAGGTCATTCTCCTTCTTCCACTTCACCGACTAACAATGAATTGTCTGTAGGTCCAGAAAAATCTTCTCAACGTGATCTCGTCGATAGAGAGTCACCAGAAAGGGATTCTGTCGAGAGCCCTCGAGGGCAAGACGAAGATCGAGAAGATTGCGGCACCCAAGGCCGCAGACCTCAGCCCCAGCAAGCTCAAGGCCCTAAAATTGTGTTCAACCAGCTCACCCGAAGCAACAAGGGTGAAAACCAGCTTCAGCCTCATCGACTTCAACGAGAAGAATTCCGTCCTGAACAACGAGAAGAATTCCGTCCTGAAGTACTTCGACATGGGGCACACCCTACTCTACAAGGCCCAAGACGTGACCTTCTACCAGAGTTGGGAGATCTTCAGCTTGACCAACGACGTACGGCAAACCAACATCAACGTTATCGCATGGATCCAGTTACCGAGTACCGGAATTACCCTCTACGCCGTGATGTTCGAGATGAACGGCATCCCACAGATTTCCAGCGTTACCGCGCTGGGGGAGACGCCACTGCAGCAGCGCGAGAAGTCCATTGTGATGATCAACGCCTACGTGCAGGCCAGCGGTACGACGATGACGACGATGTCGACGAGCCCATGTCTCAGGCACTACGTGACTTCCTTCTTGGCCGAGAAAATGGACCGGATCGTCGAGCACATGTGTCAGCTACAACTGGACGGCCTGAACGTGCAGGGCTTCGCAGCACTTCGATAGATGAGTCAAACACCATCGAAGATATTGAGGCCTACATGCACGACATGGTCGACGCGGCTCACGAAGACGATCGTCGATCGTGTACATCCAGTGCAACAGACGCCAGGCTTGGAGAGGCAGAACAGCGGGTGGCCAGGTTTCGACACCGGCATCCGGAAGTCTTCAAGCGTCTCACTGATCAGCTACCAAAAGGGGGGCTGCTACTGGCGGCACAAGCGATCAAGACTCACAGCTTCAAGGCAGACTCGACTCTGGCACCACTGGTAACGGCGGGAGATCCGTCCGAGATTGACAAGGTCATGGTGTCTATCAAAGAGTTGCAGTTCAAAGACCCGTCGATGGCGGAATTCCAGATGGTCGATGGCATCTTCACCTTCGACATGTGGACTTCGTTCAACAAGCTGTTTCAAGAGCAGACCAAGTTTCATCTGGCTGACCTCATTTCGCAGACGCCACTGGGCTTCTTATCGAGCCAAGGGGCACCCATAGGGTTCTCACTGGACCCATCGCAGCAGAAGAAAACAACAGTACGTTTCGGGTTCAACATCAGCGTAGCTCCCGGAGCGCAGAATGGAAAAGCTAGGGTTGTTTCGCAGAACGAGCACGCTCCGGCCTTCCTCTACACGACGTCATTAGTTGACCCAGGGGACTTAAATATGTTACTTGAGGAGTTCGGCTACGAATCACAGCTAAGCATCATCCGAGAGGGTGGGCGATTTATAGACGCAGCAGTTCTGAAGAACCTACGGCTGCTGCATGTGCTGAATTACCGCTTCCTGGAGGGGCTACGGAAAATATTTCGAGGTCAGAAGAAGCGGACGGCTCACATCGAGTGCGTACTCGACTTAATGGAGAATCGGTTACAACCAGGGCAAGCTGATCCAATCATGAGTGGCTTCATGTCCCCAGATCTCCTTACGTACGTGGGCGTCAACCTTGGCCTACGCCTCAGCGATGCGCAAATGTTTTATGCCATCCTGAAGGACCCAGCGCAGTTTCCACAAGAGGAGTGCTTAGAGGGCAGACTCATCAGCCTCGTGTACTCAGCCCTACCATCTTATGACGAGGGTTTGGAGACATTTGCATCTCGTTTTCTACAGCTGACACTTGACGTTCAGATGGAGTGCAAGCATCCAGCAGTCAATGACAACTCCATGGCCCAGCAGATGCTGAACGCGCTGAGCAAGAGCATCTACTCCTCAACAGCTGAGGATTCCGAAAGATTTCGCTTCATAGAGCAACTTAAAAGCGAATTTTCTCAAGGACATTTGAAGTCACCAAAGGAGATGCACAAGCGGATTCGAGGAGAAGTGCTGACGACGCGTCGCTATTTAAATGGAGCGAAATTCTCGGCAGCCAACAAGCAATCGATTCCGGCATCAGCTCACGCCTTTGCCGCTCAAGGAGCGAGTGGAGGTGGTAAAGCCAAGCAACAACAGCGGGGATCGACTGGGCACAGCAGCAAGGGCGGTCAACGCAGCAACGAAGATGGTAAAGGAGCAGCAGCTCGAGCGAGTGATTCTCAGAAGGCGACAGACGCAGTGACGGCCTATCGTCAACAAGCTTTGATCCTCGTCCGTCTCCTAGCCAAGCTACGCAAGCGTGGGGTCCAGGTTCCAGCGATTCTGAAGAAGATGCAGTTCATCGTCGACGATCTCAAACCAGCTGGCCCGAAGGACACGAAAGGGGTTCCTTACCCCCTACTGCGCGTAGAGCTCGACCCAGCGACCAAGAAACCGAAGACAGCTCACAACGAAGATGTCTCGGCAGCCAAAGCGTTCCTGAAGGAACACGGCAAAGACGAAGCTGCGAATGCGTACCTACACATGTTTAGGACTGCAGCTTCGGACACCGAGCTCGGACAGCGGCTCCGGTCTGCACCTCTTGCGGGCACGTCAGCCGGGAGCCAGCCGTCGGCTCGCACCGCCACTTCAGCTCAAGTAAGCGGTGAAACACGAGTATACAACGTTACTCTCAGCCCATCCCAACTAAACTTTCTACACTCCCAAGGAATCAATGTGAGTGAGTCGGGACAGGGAAACTGGGGCTGGGGTAGTGGCGAGGACACAGGTGGATGGGATGAGATGTCGGGCCCACATCATTCGGCAGCAGCACAGAGCGATGCACGAATGGGGGGGGAGCGGGCGCCCTCATCCTCCATGTGACTCCTTGGGCCTCAGTGCACCAGCAGTACTGCACTGAGGCCCTGCCTAACAGACACCACATCAAGCAACCCCAACACCCCACTCACAAACTTGACTGATACAGACAGCCTCAGACAAGTTATTCAGACTTTTCTTGTGATTGACAGTGCAGCTAGAGCGAGCACAGAAGAGAATCTTTCACAAAGCGCTGCCAGAGCAAGCGCATCAGATGTACAAACAGAAAGCACAGCAAGAGCGAGTGCAGACCCACAGGGTCATATCATGACAGCGTCAGCTTTTCGATCCTCCACTGCCCATACGGGGGGGATTCAGTTGTCATTAGACAGTGCGGCAGATGTTCACTTATTGAATGCAGACCAAGCGCACAAACTTTTAACCGATATCGAGCCAGCACAGTTACAGGTGCATGGAGTCTCAGCGGTTCCAGCATTAGCGGACGAGAAAGGATTGCTCCGACTCGATCTGACTTCAGCCGATGGGCGCCGATTCAACATGAATTTGGGAACGGCATATATACTTAAAGATTTGCCCATCAATATTATTTCTGTCGCTCTTATGTTAGAACAGGGAGCGGTAGTTCACCTTGAGAAAGGACAATGCTATTTGCAACCGGCGCCAGATTCGCCGAGATTTCCTCTGCAAGAGCGCGGAGGGCAGTTCCACCTCGACCTTGGTACGCCGGGGGAGGACGCAGATGTGTTTTGCAGCTACAGCGGCGAGGCACACGTTTTTATAGGAGCCGCAGATTTATCGACTTGGCACCACCGACTCGCGCATCGAGAGAAGCGGGACATCGTCGAGTGGGACAGGCAGGGTATTCTCCCTGGCCTGAAGCTGCAAGGTCGACAGGATCCTACCGGGAGATGCATTATTTGCCAGATGTCAAAGGCGAGATGTTCCCCAATTTACAGCACACGGGCATTCGAGGAGCCGGCGCTAGCGATCGGCCATGTTGTTCACGCAGACCTGAAGTCGATGAGAGTGACTTCACTTCAGGGATTTCGTTATGCCCTAGTATTTGTTGATATGTTTAGCCGACTAACGATTCTGTACTTCTTAAGATCGAAGTCTGAGACGAGCGAGATGCTTCCAGAATTAATTGCAGAATTTAAGCGTTACGGCCATACAATTCGCACCATGTATACCGACAGAGGTAGCGAATTCTACAGCGGAGATGGTGAGACCTTTCAAGACCACCACCGCCGTATAGCAGACTTCACCAGAATTTGTGATTCGCATGGAGGCCGCCATCGAGTAGCTCCAGTCGAACACAAAGCCCAGCTTTCAGAAGCCGCAATCAAGGTTACATTCGATGCGGCCACGACGCAACTTTGGCATGCTTATTTGTCGCCAGTATTTTGGCCCGAGTCGGCAGCTTTTGCGAACTATGTGCGGAATAGACTTCCAAACAATCACCTCGGCGGATTTATTTCACCGATGACAGCATTTACAGGGCAGGAGCAGCGCGTGGATCATATAAGGGTCTTTGGTTGCGACTGCGTCGGTGTAATACCGAACAACGATCTTCGAAAAGTTGCAGGACTACCCAGGGGTCGAAAGCTTTTATTTATGGGATTTGATCGGCATCGGGAAGGTTATTTATGCTTTGACCCGGTGACCAGGCGATTTGTCACCCAGAAAGACCTTTACTTTTGTGAGAACATGCAGGGGCGTCACAGCGCACTTATTCAGCATGATCGATTCCGAGAGATGATTAAAGATGGAGTCGATTTCGAAGATTTACCGCTACAGCTTGATGATCGAAGAGATCCTGATGTACGGTCACTTGATACCATTCGTGGGCTTTATATGGATCCAGAGATACCGTTTGAGGCTGCACCCCAATTATTGGAGCACGATGATTATCACGTCGGGGGAGTTAAACCTACCAGCCAACCTTCCGACGAGCCAGAGCTAGCAGGGCGCGAAGATGAAGTGCCCGCAGATCCAAATATTTTGAGACGACCTTGTCGAACTACCAAGCGTGGCATTCGAGTTACAATGACCGATGAAGACCGGCGTTTCATTCGAGCAGCCGAAACTGATAATTTTGCAATTCAATTCGTACCTAACCCTAAAACACCAGGTGGTGCCTCTTTTGATCGATATGACCTTTATAAATCAGCAGGTACAATTGGCGAAGCGCGCACACTTGGGGCGTCACGGCAGGACATCAAATGGGATTATCAGCACGGTTTTATTCTATTTCCAACACGGGAGTCAACTGAGCCCGGACATGTTTTTACAGCGGCAGTTGAACCGGTACATTCATTATTTGAAGATGTTATTATGGAAGATGCCGAGCAAGTGGTGGAGATAGTAGATAACGATGATGATACTCGACGTGCGTACAATGTTATGACTGCGGGATCCTCGTTATTTGGAGAAATGATTGCAGAGCAACCGATGGAACCCAGGCTACCTGAGGAGTTTCAATCAGGAAACATAGCAGCTTATTCTCTTTATAGTTTTTTATCGCAGCAAGTTAATACTTTACTTCCACCGACCAATCGTCAGCTGAGAGATGGAACTCATCCACTGCATGACAAGTTTATGAAGTCGAAGGAGGTGGAGATGGAGTCGTGGACAGAGATGAAGTCATATTTATGGAGACCGAAAACTGACGCAACGTCGCAGGGGAGGCAGATTCTTCATCCGTTCTGGGTACACGCCATCAAGACAGATGAACATGGTGAGTTCTTGCGAGCGAAATCTCGTTGTACAGCCAACGGGAAGGAGCAGAAACCTTGGGATAGCTTCAACCCAGAGCAGATTTCAGCTTCAGTGGCTCATGCGAGCACATTCAGATTATTACTTTCACTTTGCGCAATGAATGACTTGGTTGTTTGTCAAGCTGATATTACGACGGCTTTCTTGCAAGCTAAGCTTCGACCAGATGATTTGGTATATATGTATCCACCTCCAGAGTTGAAGCGACCAGACTGGGTGAAAAATTCACCAGTGGAGATGATCCTGCAGATGGTAGGGGCAGTTTACGGACTCAAGCAGAGCGGAGCTGAATTCTATCGTACATTGACTGGATTTCTCAAGGGCAACGGATTCAAGGACACTACCGGCGACCCGTGCCTACTCTCAAGACGCTACCCAAATGGGGGAGTTTTGATCGTAGCAACCTATGTTGATGATCTGACGTACGGTGCTTCGAGTCAGCAGATTTGCGACGACTTCTTGGGCCTACTTAGGCAACGGTTCGTGATCGGTGCAGGTGAAGGAAAGCCAGTTCATCACATGCTTGGAATGAAGATTCATCAAGACTTGCATGCCGGCACGATTCATATTTCGATGGCAACGTCGATCCAGAAGCTCGTGGAGTCTCGCCTGACGAGTGAACAGCGGCGCAAGATGCGGAGCGTATCTACGCCAATGGTGATCGAGGGCGTCCAGCCGAACGAGGGGGCGACCGTCACCGAACAGCAGTATCCCTTCAGGGAAGTATTAGGGGCCGTTATGCATTGTGCTAACTGGGTTCGCCCTGACATTATGGTTGCTACTAATATGTTGGCCAAATTCTCAGGTAACCCAGGGTCGGTCCATGCCTTAGCGCTGGACCGACTCCTGATGTACTGCTACAACACGGCGACGCTGGGCATTCAGTTCCAGCGGCCGACACCAGCTTTAGAACGATCTCTTTCGACGGCGCTACCGAAGATCGAGATGTATTGCGATGCGAGTCACGCAGACACACCACAGCGGCGTTCACGGATAGGTTTCGTGGCGATGTTGAATGGAGGTCCGATTTCGTTTATGGCGACGGAGGGCAAGACGGTGGACACATCAACGATGGAGTCCGAGCTACATGCAGCTTTCTTCGCAGCGAAGGAATGCATCCATCTAGCGGACATGCTCTTCGACCTCGGCTTCACTCCGGAACGACAGTGTGTTAAGATTTATGAGGACAACTCAAGCCTGATCACACGATCTAACGGCGGTATCAAGGCAGTGCGTGCAATTCGACATGTGCAGATTCGAATCAGATTTCTACAGGAACAGATTCAAGAGGGGCGTATCGTATTCGAATACATTCCGACTCAAGACCAGATAGGCGACGCAATGACGAAGCCACTACCAGGGGCACAGTTTACGAAGCTCCGAGACTTAATGCTACATTAGCAGCAAAACTTTTGGTAATCCAGCGCGAGCACTCAGTTATTTGAACAGACAGAAGCAGAGGCAGTGACAGGGACTAAAAGCATGGAAAGGATTCACTGACGACAATGGTTGGTATGGGACAATTCGGAAATCGCAGCTTTCTTTCAGACTCACTTTCTACTGACTTGATATACAGCGTGTTATTTTTATGATTTTAATACATTTATTTCTTTATTTGATTGAAGCGGCATCTTTCTACACTTCAGAAGAGCTCCTGAAGACTTTTACTCACTCAATGTTAATTTGATTACTTGGAGACGTATTTGGAAAAGGAATTATGGCAACAGCACAACGATACAAGCGGAGATTGGTGTCTACACCGGTGACTACAGCAGTTACTACAGCAGCTTATTTGTGGGACATGGCGACAGCGACACATGGACTACGACAGACTTCTACTCATCCTGAAGCTAAAGGGAGGGAGAAGCACTTCGACTCGACGTTTTATTACTTGCAGCGAGCAACGACTTGCAAGGAGGCGTTTGATGAACGAAGTATTGTTGAACTGAATCATATGGGGGCAGAAGCTGACCACTCATACTCAATGATCTTTTCAATATGTTTTGCAACTTGGTATCTTACGAAGATTCCCATCACTACACAGCTTTGGTATCACAGCATCACGATATCAGTAGTTTTTGGTGTTTAGACGGTAAGAATCCGTCATAACCAAGTTGATTTTCAGGCTGGAGACTTGCACATTTTTTACCGCTGAAGGCGAAGGACAGGGGCTGTTTACCCGTTCCGCCACGAGTAACCAGCGGGGGAGTGATAGAACACCGATTGGTACACGGGTCTACCCTAATTGTGCAACTCACTGATTCACGCGATGATCACTTGAGGGACCGACGCGCTGTCAACCTCACGGGGCATCTATTCAAAACGCAGCGATAGCAGCATCAGATTTATTATTACATCGCAACTGGACATGCAGTTTTGAGATTGATCGAGCGAAGCAAAAGCAACAAAGACAATCACTTTGCGTTTGGACGAACAGTGTGAATCACCATTATTATTATCAAGGGAATGCTCATTATTATTAAAAGATGTTGGGAGCAAGCCGACATCACAGCACATTATTATTCAGAGGTGTCAGGAGCAACCTGGCATCGCGAATCACAAAGCGGCAGACATTTCGGGAGCAAGCATCATGATCAAGATGAAGAAGCAAACTAACTTCAGATCAGATATTTAACATCAAGCGAGAGCGATGATGTTGAGAGCAAGTGGAAGGATCACATTTTGAAGGCATAGCCCAGAGAGCCGTTGAACACAGGCATGGCTTCATTGAACTTCGTTATAAAAGAAGCAGGTATTTTGTAAAATCCATTCGCTGAAACTAGCCGTTTACTTTCAACGAAATGAAACCACAACTCAATTAAAACAACAATCCAAACCACCTTGAGCAATCCATCGCTTTACACTCACAAGCCCTTGTGATTAGTTAAGCACCTCCAGCCAAAACCCGCGCAGCTTGTTAGCATAGCTATTATGCCTAACAAACCCACACCAGCAATTAAAGCAGGTTATGGGCCCAGATGTTCGCATCGATGATGGAGAGGAGCAGGGTCGAGACCGAGCCCGAG
>Ga0208876_1000249_pt1 | contig 18224 bp, 25 predicted proteins | sample CryBogCBH03Jun09_FD_184614 | JGI IMG/M metagenome (GOLD analysis project Ga0208876, IMG submission 184614) | Freshwater microbial communities from Crystal Bog, Wisconsin, USA - CBH03Jun09 (SPAdes) | ecosystem: Environmental > Aquatic > Freshwater > Lake | place: Crystal Bog, Wisconsin, USA... | reverse complement strand
GTCACAAATACAAGTTTTCGCAATTAAAGCTCCGTTGGGATGGTTTATACGTTTGTAGCTATGATTGGGAGATTCGTCAGCCTCAAGATTATGTAAAAGGCGTACGAGATAATATGTCTGTACCAGTTTCTCGTCCACAAGCTCCAGACGAATACACTATCGTACAATCCACAATTCAATTAGTTGACGGTTATGCTGTCGACACATATACACTAGGATAATATATGGGCCGTCCTTTATATACTAATAACGCAGCCACTTATTTGGCTTTCGGAATAACCAATACAGCAACAACAATGCAGGTATCTGCTAATGCTGGAAACCTATTCCCAAATCCAACTGGTGGAGACTACTTCTACGTTAGCTTAATCAGTCTGAGTGGCCCAATTATTGAGATTGTTAAGTGTACTGCTCGTAGCGGTGATATTTTCACTATTGAGCGTGGACAAGAAGGTACATCACCATTGTATTGGAACATGGGTGATAACGTACAGTTGCGTATTACTGCTGCTGGTTTAAATTTACTTGCTTCTGGTAGAGACACAGTAACAATATTTGAAGAATATCAAACAGCAACTGCAGGACAAACTATATTTACTATAGGTTCTTTTGCTTATTTAGTTGGGTATAATGCACTGGCTGTGTATATAAATGGCAGTAAACAAATTATAGGTTTAAATTATTTAGAAACGTCTACATCTGTTATTACTTTTAATTCTGGTTTAAATGCTGGTGACATTGTTGAATTTATTTTTGTAGAAAATATCTATGCCTAATATGTTATTTGCAAACAACTGTAACACTACTTTAAACGGTGGTATTACTGCTATAGCAACTTCAATGGTTGTTACGTCTGCGATAGGCTTTCCTACTCCTACAGGTTCTCAATATTTTTATTGCACATTAGCTGACGCAGCCACGCAAACAACTATTGAGATTGTTAAAGTAACTGCAGTATCAGGAACTACATTTACTATTGTTCGTGGTCAAGATGGTACTTCAGGAACTATCTTTGCTTCAGGAGCAGTAGTATCTCTTCGTTTAGTTGCTGCAAATCTTAATGACTTTCCTAAATTAGATGAATTAAATACATTTAGCCAAACACAAACATTTAGTGCATCACCTATTACATCTACATTAACTGGGTTTGTTTATGGTAACGGAGCTTCTGCACAAACTGTAGCAACAACTGCACAAGCATTATCTTTAATAGGCACTTTACCAGTAGCCAATGGCGGTACGGGTTTAACAACACTTACTGCTGGTTACATTCCTTATGGCAATGGAACAAGTCCATTTAGTTCTAGTGTTAATTTAACTTTTAATGGAATAGATTTATCTGTAGCTGGTAAGATATTTTCAAATACTACTAATTCAACGGCACAAATAAATGTTAATGGTTCTATAGGAATATATAACGGAGCAGGTACTTACAGTTTAGATACGTCACCAACTGGAATAACAATAGCAAGTCTTGGTACAGTAAATTATCCAAGCTGTTCAGGTGTTTTAATTGTTAATAATTGGAGTATTGGAAGTGTTGGTATTTTTACTTGCGGAGGTGGTGGAACAACTTTAATTACTGGTTCTAATGTAGGAGCATTAGCATATAATGCTGGAATAAACGGATATACTTGGACAAATACAGCAGTTTCCGCATACGTGTATGATTTCATGTTTTTTAGAACTAGGACTAATGCTTAATTTATGACATATACTTATAAACTTATTGAAGATACTATGTATCAAATTGATACAACATTTAATAATAATCCTATTACATTTAATGTAATTGTTTTTAAAGACATTTCTGAATTAGATGATTTAGTTAAATTTCATTTAGATTATTTATCTAATCCAAACCCTATATATACAACACCAACAGTTACAGTAGAATCTTTACAATCGCAACTAACAATTCTGCAAGACCAAGTTGCAGCATTAACCCCAACAGCAGCATAGGAAAAATTATGACTACTTTAATACCAAAATACGACCAAGGCGCAACAGGCGCAGTTAATAGACCATTTAATCTTAAATTACAAGAGTCTGTAAGCGTAATGGATTTTGGTGCTACTGGAAATGGAACTACAGATGATACTGTAGCCGTTCAAGCTGCTCTTGCTTCAGGAAAAAATATTGTATTTCCTCAAGGAACTTATCTTATTTCATCGCCTTTAAATATTACAACAGCAGGGCAGATATTATCAGGGAATGGCGGTATTTTGCTTCGTGCATCTGGAGCAATGGAAAGCAATTATGTTTTAAATGCTACAAGTATTAATAATTTAACATTTGAAGGCTTGCAGTTTGCGGTACAAACAGGAACTGCTCATGCACAAAATGGTGGGTTTATTCTTTTAACTACTTGTAATTTTATTGAAGTTTTTGATTGTAGTTTTAATGGCAAAATACCTGGACTTTCAACTCAAACTGAAAGTATTTTTAGTGCTGTAAATACTCCTAGCTGTAATCATATTTTAATTAGCAGAAATAAATTTTCTTACATTTATGGAAATTGTTGTGGTGCTAACAATAGCACAGGCTCTGGTGCTTATGGTGTAGATGTAGCTATTTCAAACAATTCTTTTTATAACACAGTAGATACTGGAATTGGAAATTGGACTGGCGCATACGATATAACAATTACTGGAAACATATTTTATAAAGATGATTATTCAACAGCATACAATGGAGTAATGATTGATGTTGCAGGAGCATCGCAAGTTGTAATTGATGGAAATTCATTAACTGGAAATGCTATTGGAGTTCGAGTATTAACAAATGTTAGCTATACTGATTCTCGTATTATTATTAGCAACAATACATTTCAAAACCAAGTAGCACCTAGCGGTTATCAAGCTCAAGCAATAGAAATATCTCATAATGATTTTACTGGAGGCGGTTCTTTATCAATGAGTGCTCAGATTTTAGGAAATACAATCACTCCTAATTCAAGTGCTTGGGGTATTAATATAACATCTACTGTTTCCACATTGACTAATTTTTTATTTTTAAGAGTAGACCAAAATACTTTTGACCTTCAATATTCAAGCAGTATTGGAGTTGTGTTCCAAGAAGTATCAGGAAAAGGGGCAATTTCAATGTTTCCTGGTAGCAATTCTTTTATTGGAAATGCTGGAACACCTACTACTGGAAATTTTCCTTCTGTAATTCAAATAGCTGGGGCGCAGACAAATAATGTTTTTATGCGTTCAAACTTCCAATTTACAGGAACTACAGCTACTGCTTTAGGATATTTCCCTTGTGGAGTTGGTTTATACGCAATGTCAGCAGCATTGGGAACTTGTACGGATGGTGCTGGAGTTGGTGGTCAATTAGTCCTTAATCCAATAGGAAGTTCTAATTTGCCAAACTATGCAACCATTAGTTCAAGTAGTTCTAATACTACCTTTACTAATGTTTGGAATCATGTAACAACTCCAGGCAATTATGCTTATACATTTAATCCTGCATCTGCTGGAAATACAGATAATTATTATTATTTAAATTGCGTAAGATTAATTTAATATGAAAACATTTACATTAGAAGATAACGAAGCAGCATTTATTGTTCGTGTAGTAGGGCAGCTTCCTACTGAATCAGGGGCATATCCATTGCTTCAAAAACTACAACAACAGTATGCTTTAATTACTGAAGAACCACCAAAAGCGGAATAATATGACAACCACTTACTCACAATCTAGGGACGCAGTTATTAATGGAGCACTCCGTGTATTGGGAGTAATTGGTGCTGGTGATAGCCCAACCCCACAGGACTATCAGAACTGCTCAGAAGCCCTAAATCTGTATATCAAACAACTACAGACTAAGGGTATGCCCTTATGGTTAGTAGAAGACCTCCCAGTACCTATGGTTGCAGGTCAATATACCTACACATTAGGCCCAACAGGTGATGTTATCTGTGACCGCCCATTAAGAGTTGTCATGGCGTTCATTAGAAGCCCTCAGGGGAACGATACAACCCTTCAGGTCATCTCACGTCAAGAGTATATGCAACAGGGCTATAAACCCTCTTCTTGCACTCCTAATCAGGTCTATTACGACCCACAGTTAGGTAATGGCGTACTGTATGTATTTAACAACCCAAATGCCGCAGGATGGACTATCCACCTACAAGTACAACAACCTATTTCAGACATCCTAACTCCTAATGCAGTTCCCCAATTTCCATCGGAATGGTTCAATACATTAAAGTTTGGATTGGCTGACCAGTTAGCTCTTGAGTATGGTGTTCCTGCACAAGTACGTGCTGAACTGGCTCAACGTGCCGCTAAGTATGAAGAAGTAATGACCGATTGGAGCCAAGAAGAGGCTTCTACTTCCTTTTCGCCCGATTATAGGTTCCGAAATTGATGCAACGCAATAAAAACGAATACATGAGGGAATACCTCAAAAATCACCCTGAATATAGAGAGGCTAGTAAAGCTCGCTCTAAAGCATGGTCTGAAAAAAATGCAGACAAGAAAAAAGAATATGCACGTCAATATTATTTAGCAAATCAAAAAAAGATTAAAGCTAAAGTTAATTCTCGTAGACTTCAAGATGTAGATGCCAAAAAACAATCTGATAAAGAATATTATCAAGCTAATAAAGATAAAATTAAAGTACGTGTAGGAACATGGCAAAAAAACAATCGTGCTAGATGCACTGAAAATGGCGCTCGTTATGACGCAGCAAAAATTAATGCTACTGCTTCATGGGCTAATATTGAACGAATTAAATGCTATTATTCTGTAGCTGCAATGTTAAATCGTGAAGGATTAGATGTGTGGCACGTTGACCATATTGTTCCGTTGCGTGGAAAAACTGTATGCGGACTTCACGTTGAAAATAATCTTAGGGTAATTACTCAATCTGAGAACTGCTCTAAATCTAATAGTTTTAGGAACTAATTATGGCAATTAGCCGTATACCTCTTGCTCATAACATTGGTAGTCGTGATGGAACCTTAAACAAGGATTCAAAGCTAGGCAATGCGATTATTGAAGTAGAGAAAAAAGAGTCTATTGCAGCCGTTAAACGTCCAGGACTCAAAACCTATCAGACTCTAACTGCAGGAGAAGGACTTGGTATATTTGCCGCTGGTAGCCACTTACTTACTATTATTGGAACTACCTTCTATGACAATGGAGTTGCTAATGCTACCCCCGTTGATGGTTCAGATGAGTATGATTTCATCTACTCAGTAGACCAATCTCAAGTCTTTTTTAAGAATGAGAGCCACGGATATGTCTATACCATTGCAACAAGCACCATTTTAGATTTACAAGGCACCATAACGACGCAAAACGGTACGACCATATCAGGTACGCCTGTTGTAACATTATCTGTATCCAATCCCGCAATTCAGATTGGACAGATTGTGACAGGGACAGGTGTTCCCCTTGGCACTTATGTTTTAACTATATTTGGTACTGCCTTAACTTTAAGTCAAAATGCTACAGCTTCTGCAACCGTTACTCTTACCTTTACTACCTCTTATCCTGGTACTACTGTATCGGGTGCGGTGTTTGTGGACGGGTATTATGTTGTTGGGACTCCTCAGGGTTTGCTTTATAACTCTAACGTAGAAGACCCTACAACTTGGCAAGCAATTAACTACATTGGTATAGTGTCTGATGCCGACCCTCTTTTAGCCATTGGTAGAACAATTAACTATATTGTTACTTTTGGTTCACATCATATTGAGTTCTTCTATGATGCAGGTACATCCCCAGGCAGTCCATTTCTACCATATCAGAACTCTGTCATTCAATTTGGAGCCGCAGCAGAAGACTCTTTAATACAAATGGATAACACTCTTGTTTGGATGGGTACAAGCCACCAAAAAGGTTTTCAAGTAATGGCAATGTCTGGTCAATCCCCTCAGATTATCTCTAACCAGTATATTGAAAGAATTATTAATAATTGCAATCCTGACCTTGCTTATGCTTTTAGCATCAAAACATCAGGGCACTCCTTATACGTATTAACCCTTAGAGACTTAGGGTATACCCTAGTATATGACTTTGCTCAAAATGGTTGGACATATTGGACTTCCACCGAAAATAACGTAGAAGGTTATTTTAAGGGTCAGTTCTATACCAAGTATCAGGATATGGATTTAATCCAACACGAGACCAATGGTAAGGTCTATGAGTTTGACCCTAATACTTACAATGATGACGGTAACCCTATTACTGTATTAGCTCGTACTCCATTAGTGGATGGTGGCGATAATCTACGTAAGTTTTGGAGAAGCGTACAGGTTGTAGGCGATAAGGTTGATTCTTATGCCCTATTGAGATATACCAGTGATGACTACCAAACCTTTTCTGCGTGGCAGAACGTCAATCTCAATACCTCTAAATCCGAAGTCCATAGACTAGGGCAAGGCCGCAGAAGAGCGTTTGACTTACTTCACCAAGATAATGTACCCTTGAGACTTGAATATTTTGAAGTGGATGTCGAAAAGGGGGATACATGATTGAATACAAAGAAGAGACTTTTGACCAAGTAATTGATGAAATTAAGCCTTTATTAGAAGACCATTGGGAAGAAATAGCCTTAAATAAAGAGGTTATCAAACTCAATCCAAACTATGAAATGTATGAAAAACTGTGCAATGCTGGGGTAATGAGGATTGTTACCGCTAGAGATGACGGTAAATTAATAGGTTATTGTATTTGCATTATTGCCTATAACTTGCATTATAAAGATAGTTTGACAGCTACAAATGATATATTTTTTATATCTAAAGATTATCGAAAAGGCTCAACAGGAGTAAAATTGTTCATTAAGAACGAGGAAATCCTAAAGAGCTATGGTGTTCAGCGTTTAATAATGAATACTAAAGTACACCAAGATGTTGGTGCAATATTTGAGCGTTTAGGATACAAACAGACAGAACGTGTGTTTGGTAAATTAATAGGATAGAATCATGGCAGAATCAACCGCAGCAGCAGCAGAATTTGTAGGCCCTGTATTAGGTGCTGGAGGAGCAGATGTTGCAGCCGCAGATGCAGGTGCATTAGCATTTTCAGCAGATGCCGCAGCACAAGCAGCAGCAGGAACAATGTCTGTTGCAGACGCATTATCTAATGGTGCAACTGCAAGTCAATTACTTCAAGCTGGACTTTCAGGAGAGCAATTAGCTCAAGCTGGATTAACTGCAGAACAAATTGCACAAGCGGGTGGAACTGCGGCTCAATTAGAAGGTGCTGCTGCAGGTGCTCAAGCTACGCCATTCCAATTAGCAGACGGTTCAATGGGTTCTATTCAAGGCGGTGATATTCTTGATGCTTCTGGTAAAGTTATTGCCCAAGGTGGCGTAGGAACTACACTGGGTGACTTAGCTGGATATGCCAAGACTGGTGCTCAATTAATAGGCGGTATTGGACAATTAGGACAAGCTGCATCATTACTTGGTGGCGGTGCTACTAAACCAGGTGTTGCAGACCCATACGCTCAATACCGTTCACAAGCAGCTTCCCAGTTACAGAACTTACTGGCAAACCCAAATACCATTACCTCTACTCCAGGTTACCAGTTTAACCTTCAACAAGGCTTACAGGCTCAACAAGCTCAACAAGCTGCACAGGGTCGTTTAGTATCAGGCGGTGGATTGTTGCAAGCTCAACAGTTTGGTCAACAATATGCTACTTCTAGCTTACAACAACAACAAAACTTACTAGCCACATTATCAGGTGCTAATCAAGCTCCTGCAGGTGCAGCACAAGCTCAACAAGGTATTAACTTTGGTCAAGCAGGTCTAGGTGCGTTGGGATTACAACAGTTAGCTGGTGGAGCAGCAAACGTACTAAACCCATTACAAACACTCTATTCCCAATACAATCAATCATCTCCTTCGGTGAGTTAATATGGCAAGTCTTTCAGAATTAGCTAATGTATTGCAAACAAGCCCTGCTCAAGCATTTAGGCAGGAAGATATTGCATCGCAACAATATGGATTACAGTCACAAGCCTTACAACAAGCCAAACAAGACATGGCACCACAACAACCATTAGCTGGTATGGCTGGTGGTATGGGTGCAGGTGGTAAACCACAAGCTGGACTAGGTGCTATGGCTGGCAATATGTTAGGCCCACAATATAAGTTGACAACCCCTGATGGAGAAATGACAAGTGCTGGTTTGGTTAATCAAAGTATGGTTACTGCTCAAACAGAAGCACAACAAGCTCAAAAAGCCCTTAAAGATGCTAGTTATCTTAAAGCTATGGGTAAGACTGCAGAAGCTCAACAAGCTGAACAAGAAGCTCGTAGATTACAAACTAGGTCTCAAGAAACATTAAAAGATGCTCAAAAACAAAAGACTGAAGCTAAAGATGATTTTGCTTCTACTTTGTATGGTGCAAAGAGCCAAGTAGACTATGACCGTCGTTTAAAAGACGCTTTAGAGCGTACTGGTATTGAACCTCCTAAAGATATGCCTACAACTTGGACTCCTGACATGAAAGAGAAATTACTTTCTAAAATGTCTCCTGTTATGAGAGCCAAGATTGAATCTCAAGACCGTGCAGAAGCTGCTGCTGACCGTGCCGAGAAACGTGCAGATTTACAAAACCAACATTTAGTAGCTTTGATTCGTAATGGCCCTGGCGGTGGTAAAGAATCTCCTGCCGCTAGTCGTGTAATCCAAGCATTTACGCAAACCTCAGATGCACTTGAAAATCTTGCTAATTTGCCAATTACAACTACTGGCCCAATGTTTCAACAAAAACAATTTAATAGTTTGTATACAGCCCCACTATCTGCATTAAATCAGAAATTATCAGATGAAACATCACAAAAGTTACAAACTCGTATGACTGGTGTTGCTCGTGGATTGGCGGCATTGGAGTCTGGTGGTGCAGCAACTGGTTTAGTTGGATTGACAGATAGTATTGAAAAAGGTGTATTCATTCAAGCTGGTTCGTCTCTTAATGTCACATTAGATAAACTTGGTGAGATGCGTCGTATTGTTGAGTCTTCTGCAAAAGCTCAAATGAGTGACCCTAAGATTGCTCCAGAACGCAAAGCCTTAATTCAACAAGAATTAGACATAGTTCGCAAAGCAATTCCATTTACTCAAAAAGATATTGATAGGGCAGCAAAAGAAGCCCAAGACAATCCTGATATGAGTTTTACAGAATTTACTACAAAGAATCCAATTGGTGGTGAAAAGCCTCGTGGCACTGGTACTAAAGAAGACCCAATCAAACTAGATTAAAGACTACTATGCCAGTATATGAATACCAAGGTCAGCATTACGATATTTCTGAAACAGACCCTTCAAAAGCTAAAGAAAAGATTATTTCTCACCTTGGTAAGTCTGAGCCAGAAGCAAAAGTATCTGTAGAAGGTGCTCCTGCCGATATTCCAAAAACTGACTATAAACCCGCAACTGGATTGACAACACCACAAGTAACTGAAGGTGGTGCAGCATTGATGGCTCCAACTTCTCTTCGTAAAGAAGTTCCAATAGCCAAACAAACATTTGGATTTGACCCATCTCGTGTTAATAAAGTACCAATGTCAGAATATGGTTCTAATATTGCTAAAGGTGCTGCTACTGGTGGTGCTATTGGAGGATTAATTGGTGGTTTTACTGGCCCAGGAGCATTAGTTACTGGTGCTGGCGGTGCTGTAATGGGTGCCGCATCTGGATTAGCTGAATCTGTTGCTAAAGATTTAGGTTATGGCACAGGTACACAAACACTTGCTGGATTAGCTACTGGTATGCCAGCCCCAGTGAAATCTACAACAGACTTTTTAGTTAAGTCCAAATTAGCTCAAAAAGTATTTGGTATGGCTGAAACTGCGGCTTATACAATGATGCCTGGAGTAGCTGGTAAAGTTGCAAAGTTATCTAAGTTTATTCCTCAAGGAGAAGCAAAACTTGCGGCTCGTGATGTTGAATCTGCATTAGGTACAGAAGCTAAAACTGCTGGTGTTAAGGTGTCTACTGACCCAACAAGTGAAACATATAAGTTTACTCAAGAGTTACAAGCACAACATGGAAAAGACGCAACAGTTAATAAGTTATATGAAGACGCTAAAGCTGGATATGACGCAGCATTAGCTGAAAAAACTGGTGCAGGTTTAAAAGAAGATTTGACACATATTGTTTCGGAGTTTCCTGCAGAATCTCGTGCTTCATCTGCTAAAAAGATTAAAAACCTATTTCTTGATGAAGATGGTAATGCCTTAGATGGTAATGCTGTTATCAATAACCTCAAATCAGATGAGTTCAAAGCATTAAGCAAGAATGAACAAGAGAAGGTTCGTGAAGCTGTAAACAAGTTTATTCCAGGCGGTGCTGAAAAGGTTGCACGTAACGCTTCTGAAAAAGAGTTTATTGCAAAAGCTAGAGATAATTTACCAGAGATGTTTAAAAGTAAAGATTACAGAACTATTAATACTCAAATGGGTAATTTTGGTAAAGATGAGGTTGGTCAAAAAGTATTTAAACAAGAATTGGGATATTATTTAAAAGGTCTTCCTGTTGAACAAGGGAAAACACTATGGAGTAATATTGGTGCAAATGTTAACAAAACCATTATCAAAGACCCAACGGAATTTAAAAAAGTTACTGATATGATTAATAACGCTAGAACTGACAAAGAGTTATCTCGTGCAGCAAATTTAATTATTAAAGCAACTTATGGTGCCTATGAAACACAAAGGAAGAAAAAATAATGCCTCTTAAATCAGGTTCATCTAAAAAGACTATTTCTTCTAACATCTCCAAAGAGGTGAAGGCTGGTCGTCCACAAAAGCAAGCAGTTGCTATTGCTCTTTCTAAAGCTAGAGCAGGTAAACCACCTTCAGGCAAGACTAGAAAGAAAATGAAATAATGCGCATATTATTGCTTGACCCTGCAGGAGCATTGGTTGACTTTGGTATTCGTGCTCTTTCCGAAGGACACGAAGTTAAACAATGGATTAAGCCCCACGGTCAGGAGCGTTCTAAGATTGGCAAAGGACTTATTGACCAAGTTCAGAACTGGCAGATTCATGCCAAACAAGCAGACCTAATCGTATTATCGGATAACGCTTTTCAAATGCGGGAACTAGAAAAGTTCCATGAAGAGGGTTACCCAATTATTGGTACTAATATGCTTGGCGCCAAGATGGAACTAGACCGTGATTATGGTCAAGACATTATGAAGAAGGCAGGACTTGCAGTTATCCCTTCTTTTGAATTTAAGGACTACAACAGTGCTATCGACTTTGTTAAAGCTAATCCCAAACGATACGTCTCTAAACCCAGTGGTGATGCAGACAAGGCTCTATCTTATGTATCTAAATCTGCAGCAGATATGGTCTTCATGCTTCAACGATGGAAAGAAACAGGAAAAAGAAGAGACTTCATCCTCCAAGAGTTCGTCCCGGGCATCGAGTTCGGAGTAGGAGCTTGGATAGGCCCTAATGGATTTGGTAAGAACATCCTTGAAGGATTTGAGCACAAGAAGCTCATGTCAGGTAACTATGGATGTAACACAGGTGAACAGGGAACTGTTATCAAATATGTTACTAAATCTAACTTGTTTGATGAAACCCTCAAACGCTTTGAAGATTACCTATGCTTTATTGGACATACTGGCTATGTAGATTTAGCCTTTATTGTGGATGAAAAAGGTGAACCTCGCCCCCTAGAATGGACAATGCGTAAAGGTTGGCCTTTATTTAACATTCAACAAGCCCTTCACAAGGGTTCTGTCGTAGATTGGATGGTTGACTTATTAAATGGCAAAGATACTCTCAAAGTTAGTTACGACACTGCTACTGGTATCGTTATCCCTATTGGGGATTACCCTAGGTCTAAGACTACGGGGCGTGACCATACAGGATTTCCTATCTATGGTTTACCCGATGAATTAACTACCGACTACGCCTTATGTGAGGTAATGGTTGGTAATGCCCCTCAGAACGACGAGAACGGGGTTACAGAGCGTCCTTGCCTAGTGACGGCAGGTGATTATGTCTTAGTGGCAAACGGGGTAGGAAAGACCGTTAAACAAGCCTGTGAACGTGCCTATAAGAACGTTAAGAAAATTGATATTCCTGACTGTATTAACGTAAGAGATGACATTGGCGAAGGTATGGAGCATCAAATTCCTGCACTGCAACAATATGGCTATGCTGAGAATTGGAAGTATGAAGAGGATTCAGAGGAAGAATAATGGCTGTCAATCCATTTACCAACCTTCCTCCACCACCTCCTACTAACCAAGGTGTAGATACCCGTCAGTTTAGGGATTGGTTTTACCAAGTCTTCTATAAGACTAACGGAAACATTAATGGTCTTGGGACTTTATCTACACAAAACTCGGATAATGTATCTATTACTGGCGGTAACATTGCCAATACAAATCTATCCAATATTAAGACTCCAGGACTTACTGGATATTTGTACGGTAACAACACAGGAGCAGTTACAGCCTCTACTACAATTCCTTATTCAGCAATTACAGGGACACCAACTGGATTGTCTGTCACAATTACTACAGCAAAATTAACACTTACTGGAACTAATGGTTCCATGACATTTACCAACGGAATTTTAACCGCCCAAACTCAAGCAACCTAATTATGTCCAACGCACAATTTCCCCTAACAGACGACCAACTTGAAGAACTTGTAGAAAGAGTAACTGAAAAGGTGATTAAGAACTTTTATACCTCTGTAGGCGAATCTGTCGTCAAAAGGGTGATTAAGCTAATTGGTATGGGTGCTGTAGCACTTTTACTATGGGCTGCAGGTACAGGACATATCCCTTTTAAATGAAAAAACCAATGCACCGTTCCAAAACAATGTGGTTTTCTTTCGCATTGGTAGTGTTCGGGGCATTATTTGATAACTTTTCTAGTATCCAAGGAGTAATCAGTGACCGTTACTATGGCTTTAGCTATATTATTATTGGTATATTGGTTGCTATCCTAAGATTCTTAACCACCAAGCCGTTAGACGAAAGATAATGTTTCCACTAAATGTTACAACTTACATCAAAGCTGGATTGGTTGTTATGGTACTTTGTGGGTGCGTGTATCTTGGCTATGGCTATGAACATTCACGATTTGTTGCATATCAGGAGCGTGTTGAAGCAGCAGGAAAAGCGCAGGAAGCAGAGAATTCTTCAAAAGATAAACAAGCAGCACTCATCACCTCTGGAGTAAAGAATGAATATGAAGCTAAGTTGGCTAATCTTAGGAACTTTTATGGTAGTGGGTTGCACATCAACCCCAGTGGCAGTAAAACAGAGGGAATTTCCACAGCCCCCTCAGGAACTGATGCAAGTACCGCCTACTCAATACTTATTGGACAATGCAGTCAAACCACGCTAATGCTCACTGAGCTTCAAGCATGGGTGAAGGCCCAAGTAGCCCTTTAAACCATTTCTAGAGAACGAATACGGACTTCTGATACTCGTTTGCTCCAGCCCTTTCCAAATACTGGGAAAGTCTTTAATGATTCTAGGAATGCTTGTCGTTTATCACAGAACTCATTAATTGCAGTAACTGGGTTAAGTTGAGTTATAGCACTAACAGTATTATTACCGATAGCACCATCAGCAAAAACGCCCACGATTTCTTGGATAATTTTCGCTGACCTATTAACACCACTATTGATAGCACAATCAAAAAGGCAATAATCAAGTCCCGAAGGAATAGCATCTCCGTGTATGGCATCCCAGTACCTCTTTTTGTATAAAGGTTTTACATCTTCTTTAGTTAAGGCTTTCATATCGTCTACAGACACTTTATGACCAATATAGCCTTCCCATACTGCTTGAGTACATCCCCAGTTAGTAGCCCCTCCTGGGTCAAGTTTGTTGTCAACGTAGCCTCCTTCGTTCACAATCACTAGGTCAAATGACTTATTCCAATTACGGTTCACTTTTTCTTCCTTTTAGACTTTTGCACAGGGAAAGGAATTTCGTCATCTCTAACCTTGTATTCATCAATTGCTTTGGTAAGCAGACTAACAAGCCCCCACTGTACGAGTGTTTCAAGCCCTTCTTTATCGAAATCAACTTGAGCGTTGGCTGAACCATCTGCATTTTCCTTAATGATTTTGACTTCTATCTTCATACGCTTATCACATCCCCTCGAAAGAACACCAATCCATCATCTTCACTAATGACTTGTACAAGTTCTGGCGGCATAAGTTCTCCATTGACAAACGTAAGTATTGCGAATCCTGAACGCCAGTTGACGGGCGAATCTTCCGTGTAGATGTACTTGTCTCCTCCAATTGCCGACATTGTTCCTGTGTCAACGCCATATCTGTCACCTGTATAATCTGACCACGGAGTCACTTTTAGGGAATGTAAGTGCCCCGTGACCATTGAGACCCCCGATTTCAGGGTATTGTTAAACACTCCATGTTGACCATTATGCCAACGGTGCTTAATCATACAAGTGTTATTGACCATTAGAGACCAAGAATATGTCCAAAGAGGCAAGTGGTCGGCTAATGCCATTCCAGGTACACCTTCATACTGTCCTAGAACATTAGATAGTTTCCCATCAAAACGAAGGTCGTGGTTACCAATGGTGCGGTGCATAAATGCTCCTGCAGGACGAACCTTCTCAATGTCTCCTAGTCTGGCTTGGACTTCTTCTAGTTCTTCCTTCACGGTTGGAGTCTTATCCCACCCAATCCTATTGTGTTGACTGATTGTGGCGTTATCCATAATGTCTCCATTAAGGACTATTCCGTTAGGTTTTAGTTTCTTGATGAGATGGACAAATGCTCTATGGGCGGTACTGACATATCCAGGCCAATAGTGGCAATCAGAACCCACAATAATCAATCCATCTTCCATAGACAGATTAGTGCGGACTTTGTTCTCTGGAATAGTTAATCTTTGACTTGGCTTTTCTTTTGCTTCTAATTTAATGTTGTATTTCTTTTCTAGTCTACTTCGTCGACGCATTAGGTTACGAAGGTCAATATCTAATATTTTTGCTAATATAGTTCCTGATTGATGTTTATTCCACAGTTCTATAAAATCTTCATCGCTGCATCTTGGTTGCATTTTATTCGCCTAATTTATATGTTTTGACTGGTTCGTGACTTTTTAAGTCCACATTACACGCCCATTTAACAGCTTCCTCTGCACTTAATCCCATTCTCATACAAACCTCTGCAGCCATTGAGCCACTGCCAATTGCCATAAAAGTTCTAACTCGTTCCCATTCTAGGTCATCTCCACAAGAGAATAGACCCTCTTCTGTTAATTTTAAGAATGAACTATCTGCTTTTAGTTTTGGTTTTGTCTTGTGTTTCTTATTAATATATTCAGAAACCTTTTCTCCATCCACCCAATTACCTGCAACTCCAAGATAACCACCTTCTATTGCAATAATCTTATCTTCAAAATATTTAATACCTGAATCATCGTCTGAAAACTGACTGTCTGCAACTAATTTTTTATTAATCCAATCGCCAACAATAGTAGTCATATCATTCTCGTTAGGTGAGACCAATCCGTCTCACATTGTAGGTGAGACCACAAGCGTGACGGAGGGGAGCCGTCAGGGGGAAGTGGGGGATGAATGCCTGTGGTCTCATTTGTTAGTTTAGTTTAAAAAGCAACATTACTCCATACGGGGCAGAATTTATTTACACTGCAGTAATCTTCACAACGCCTATAAGTAGCTGGACGATGCTCCCAGAACTGGTCTGTGCCGAGTGTAACACCCTCTTGTGACGGATATAGCTTGATGGCTCGTTTGCCACCCTTCTTCATTAAAGCAAATTGTTCAGGAGTAGCCCATCTTTCCTCATCATTACAAATTGGGGGTTCAGATAATTGATGAAGTGCAATACGCTCTTGTACATAAGCCTCTGCCTCATCTAGTGTCCACATACGGATAGGAAGGGTCAGAATCGGTCTTGCAGGGTACTCTGGGTTCTTCTGTTGCTCACGGGGTCTCCAGTCTCTGAAAATGGCTGTAATGCTCAATTTAGTGACTTCTGTGCCATTCTTATGCAATAACCATCTCAGGACGTTTAACTGGCGTTCCCACTCGATTTTGCCACTAGCAGCGAATACTGAGGTCACCTTGTAATCAGATAGGTGAGAACCCTCTAAAACGTCGAATGCGCCCCCTAATTTCCATCCCAGTACCTCGGCATAGACTCGCTCCTCCCGACGCACTGTAGACCCCTTATAAGCCATTTCAAGCAGATGATGGACACTACTTCCAAACAACGCCCAAACACGGTCTGAAGCATCCTCTTCTATAGCGTCATCGTGCTTAATCCGCAACTGACGAATCAAAGGTGGTTGGATTAGCTGTGTAACGGTAATATCACTGCTACCTGGGGTATACCCTTGGTTTTGTACTGCATTGACTATTGGTTCTGGTAAATTAAATTTGTTTGTTAACTTCATTGATTCTCTCCCCTATCCACTTCATAACTGGAACTGCCATCGAGTTACCTAATGCCTTGTAGCGGTGACCGTCTGGTGATTCCCCCTTTTTCCAAGGAATAATTGTATAGTCATCCTTGAACCCCTGCAACCTCTCGCATTCCCTAGGTGTTAATCTACGGACTGCCATATTACCTGCTATAAAGGTCTGAGCATGGTGTGATTGAACACTTGGCTGCATAGCTTGTAATGCAGGAGTTACTTCTAATGGAGTAGCACTAAAGTTATTCGCTTTAGCATCTTCTCGAATACTATAAGCCTGAACCAATGGGACATTCCCACCGCCAGTTCCCCAACGACTTGTAACGGTCTGACATACTTCACCCATCTCTTTAACTCGTGAATCTGCAGGATGAGTTTCATACGCAATCATATTGAATCCATCGGCTCTACTGTAGTCGTTGCAAGTTGTTTGGAGACGGTGAGCAAGGCTTGGTATAAAAGTTCTGGCAACTTCTTGTTTCGTACTTTTGCTCTTCTTAGTATCCCCGCACAGGCTTTCGGACTCAAATAATACTCTGGCCGCAGATTCCCAGTCTCCAAGACATCCGACAACAAACACTCTTCTGCGTCTTTGTGGGACTCCAAAGTATTGAGCATCAAGCACCCGATATGACCACCCATACCCGATTTTGACCAACGCCCCGAGAAAGGAACCAAAATCCCGTCCACCATTTGAACTGAGGACACCTGGCACGTTTTCCCATACGAACCACTTGGGTCTAAAGTGGTCAAGAATTCCGACATAGCTAAGGGCAAGGTTCCCCCTTGGGTCTTCAAGTCCTTTTCTAAGCCCTGCAACACTGAATGATTGGCAGGGAGTTCCTCCGACCAAAAGTCCAACTGATTCAAGATTCCACTCCTTATATTTATTCATGTCCCCTAAATTTGGAACAGATGGATAATGATGTTTAAGCACAGCACTTGGGAATGGTTCAATCTCAGAGAAACCTACAGGTTTCCAACCAAGACTTTTCCATGCACAAGTAGCAGCTTCTATTCCACTACATACTGATAAATAATTCATCCCTTAATTCCCCTTAAAGGTGGGGTACTCGCTTCTTTACGCTTTCCCCCGTAAAACTAGAACGGCACTGTCTCGTCTTCAATTACAGGCTCATCATGTGAGCTAGTATTCTGTGGAATACCATTTTCTTCTAGTTCTTTGCTCATTAGAATCTTCTTCTGAACATAGCTAGACAGTCCGTCAAATACCTTTTGGTCAAAAGTGCCAATATCAAACTTGACGGCAGGATTAACCAACTCAGGACTAGGCATACCTTTAGGTAAAGCCATGATTGAACCTACGTTAGCGTAGACCTTAGAGTTGTCCTTAGATGGCTTATGTACGATACCTAACAGACAAGGAGCACCCAATACATTCTCAAGACTAAAGTTACGCAACTCTTCCGCACTAAACGGACGACCACGCCATGCTTCCAAGTCTTTCCGTAGATTGGCCTTGTCTCCGATTGAAGCCGTGTACTCTCGTGAGATTGAGAATGGACGACCATCACTCATCATTTCGTTTAGTTCCCAAGTGATACGAACTTTAGGGGCTACTTTAGCTTCACCTTTCCATTCAAAAGTCTGATGACCTAAATCAATAATTTGGTAGCATCGTGCAGCAAAACTTCCTGATGGACAATTTTCAAAATCACCACCACCACCGTTACCTGCGTTGACTGTTAAGCTCATTTTCCTAATTCCTTTTCTAATTGTGCAATGACTTCTTTGATTTTTTCAATATCGTTTGTTACCGACATTAACTGCCAT
>Ga0208876_1000246_pt1 | contig 18375 bp, 10 predicted proteins | sample CryBogCBH03Jun09_FD_184614 | JGI IMG/M metagenome (GOLD analysis project Ga0208876, IMG submission 184614) | Freshwater microbial communities from Crystal Bog, Wisconsin, USA - CBH03Jun09 (SPAdes) | ecosystem: Environmental > Aquatic > Freshwater > Lake | place: Crystal Bog, Wisconsin, USA... | reverse complement strand
CGTTTTTGTAGGATCGTAAGCGCGGTCATTAATCGAAAAATTGAATGGATTTATCGAAATATTACCCTTCATATCATGCATCCGATTGAAGGCTTTCAGCATATGGGTGAAAAATTCCTTATTACTAGAATTTCTCTATCCTGGCGTACCAAACGGTGTCGACGCCTGACCTCTTACTCCATCCTGAGGCAAGAAATCATTTCCCAATACAAGTTAGAACTTGGTAAGATTATGAGTGATAGCATACTGCTTACGACAGAATGAGTACTTTTCGAAGTCCGTCGGTAAAAATCTCCAAACGATGTGTTTGAGAGAGTTAAAGGACAGATTGATCTGTTGGGTTCCAGCTACCGAAGCGCCAGTAGGATAGGTATACTGAGGTCCAAGAGCCCACATATTAGTCTAGATCAAGATACCGCTATCAGATCCCCATTGATCAATGACCATACGTTCGATATTAGGAGCAAAAGACAGCAGATCTGCATAAATTTCGCAACGAGTGATCTTAAACAAACGCGAATTCTGCTATGTCTGATAAAAGCCGGAAGGCTATTCAGCGAGTGGTCGCACATCCAATCCTTCATTCCTAAGAAGATCAATGTTATTCGACTGTTTATATCCACTTGAATACAGAGCATATTAATTCACTCGCAATTCGATAACCAAATCCTCGAAAATAGCAAGAGGAATATACTTGAATAATTCAGGTGGCATTAAAATACCAAGGACCGAAGAAAGCAGAGGAACTGAGAAACTTAAAAACTGTCTCCCTCCTTAAGCTACACTTTCTCCCTTAAGCTGTCGTCGGATATCAACTCGAGGTCCCGCAAAATAAGGTTCATCGGTGCCAATAGCAAATAATCCATTGTACGGATTCTTGTATCCATCATAAATATAGCTCTATTGCTTAAATGATTTAGATTCAGTATCAAATACCTAATGCTACATTACTCTCGACTAGAGTCCCAAAGCATCGGTACAGTCTTCAGCAGGTTCAACAATATACGAACAATCCTAATTCATTCGCTACGTGAATGCGCTAAATTGCGAATATCCGCTCTAAATGAATGATAAGACGGTATTATTACATCTAGATACCTATTCTCTATAAACATCATATCCCCAATCTTACTGTCCAGGTGTAGTAGCGAGATTCCAAATACTCGCATAGTTATTAATCCGCGCATTATCGGTGTACGGGGCACTACCCTAAATCATCCAATTTTCAAATCCCTAAGGATCAGTATAATTATTACTTCGCACATAAAACGGAGAAGAGGTTGAATCAATATCTTTCGGGAATCCAGACACCTGAGTGCCTACATCCCTTAAAGGATCAAGTGGATTCAAAATCAATCTATCTAATCCGAGGCAGAAGTCGTTATAGTTAATTTTCACAGCAGTCTAATCGTTAGGATTAGAACTATCCTGATAAGACTAAGGGATTTACAAAGTCTGTATACCACTTTAACAAGTACTGTATTTGTTCGCAGGTGATACGATCTTAGGATAGGCATTGCATAAATATTCGAATTCGACACCTCTATTAAAGCTGTCACTCCCAGTTCCTCCCGAATTGTTAGGTTTCCACATGTCAAGTAATCCATGCGCATGTTGGACCTGATTATTGTAATATGGATTGGCTAAATCACCATCATAATCAGGGAAAGTAGGCATTCCTGCAATATGCTATCCAGCTATATTAGTGGGTATCTGCAAAGGTTAAAAGTTCTTTCCAACAGGCTATTTGTACATAGCACTTTGAGTCTCTCGCATACGGTCACCTACAGAGTTGACATGCTGTCCTACAGACAAATCACTAACTCCATGACCTTCATGAGCCTTAACACGTCTGTCTCCAGGATGATAATTCATATCATGCAAAATAGATGCTATAACATCGTATTCCTGCAATCTCTCGATAATGACTCCTCGCGTCGATACGATCAACTCATTGAAAAATGAATGAGCAGAGCAATCAACGCGTCTAATCTCCACAGGATCCAAGTCAGTTACTTCCACATCGAAATTTAATCTGAGTGTATACGGATCTAAAAATCCATTAGATCTGATTTCATAACGAATAGTTTCACCCGGCAAGAAAGCAGGGCTCGAAGTCACAGGGTAAAATATGACCTCCTTCACGTTGGAGGGAAAACCCTGGGGTTTAGTAACACGGTAGCGTAAAGCTTCCGGAACGTTTGATGATTCTGCAGAGTACATAGTTTTTATTTATGAAGATTATATTATCTAAAAACTTAAAAATCAAGGTTTTTCAAAGCGAATTGACTATGCCCGAATTTCCAAACGTGGCCATGTATTGTAATCTCGAGAACTCGTCCTTGTAATGCTCTTCCGCATACTCCTTAATGCCATCAAAATCATAGTCAGCAATCAACTGCTCGCATTCTTTCTAATCCAGCCACGGTGTGAATACGCTATGCCATCTGAGTGCCTGTTCCTTATTACGCACACAGTAATAAAAACATAGTAATCCCTACCGAGTGCAATTTCTCTAAAGTGTTCCAAGATTTACCATGGTGCCCCCTCGTTGTAAAACAAAATCCGATAATCTTTATTAATTTTTTTATATTCTCACTAACCTAAGTATACACATAATAATTCTAGAACAAATGGAAAGCGTTTAAAAAGAAAAACAGGCCAAAGACTTCAGGCAAGAATTCATTGCATTCACCACTCAATATTAAATAGATACAGATTTAGCGGCATAGGCCTTTATTATCGAAAATAAACTTAAGCTGGCAGGGGAAAATCATGATCCTAACACAGTAATGAATTCCGTTCAATTACAAAAGTCCGACTATATATTAGCCAAACAATAGAAAAACTACGGAACAGCCGCATAACTGTCATACAAAAAGCTGCTTAACGCACTTCTCGATTATAAAGCTAATCCACCCGATAAACAAAATGAAAAGGTAGCGGAAGCTAGAAAGCAATACCAACAGTTTATTGCTAATGCGAACAACGTTCAAGTAGCAGCTGTTGCATCAGAGACTGATAAACACAAAGCCAGCGATCTTAGCTCGGTATGGGGTGATAACCTCAAGTTTATTAAAGATCAGGTTTGCCCAGATTCAGATAGAACGAAACGAACCGAGGCTACCGCTCTATTGATACTCACCGAGCAAATAGAATCACTCGCTCTACAGCTTGACGGAGGTCTCTTGTACACATACAATAAAGAAATTATACCTATTCCCCAGCTATTAGACCAACTTAGCCCTAATGTGGAAAGTTACCAAAGCACTATTCGACCTCTATATAGCTCAAAAGCAAAATAACTGTTACTATAGGTTCTGCATATAGCCGACCTGATGGCTGGAAAATCGAATCTAAACCTGACAGAACTAATCTTCGAAGCATTTAAATAAACAACCATCCTTTTAATAGCCTGTCGTGATTTGTTCTAAGATAAGTTCTTTGATATACAATTTACAATTAATCAGAGAGTAACTAAAATCTTTGACGACTATACGAATCCCGCCGCACCATGGGTTTTCGATGTTGCTGCTCTCTACATATACAAAATCATTCTATACGTGCACTTTAATGTTAGAATACTGGAAGGTGATGATGGATATATGCTCGATATTTAACAATTAAGGTACTCCCTAATTGGTCATTAGTATGCACCCAAGACCTAAGGCGACATTCAAGATTCAGACGCCAAGTACAACAATATCGCATCGAATTAATAGTGTGTAGAAGATCATTGTGTTGCGATAGCATCGGAATTCTACTAACTGTTCTTTCCGTATCATGCCGACGGATTAAAAGCCACAACTCTTAGCAACTTTTACGGTAAACCAGAATCAAATATTCATGGGCAAAACACATCGACACAAACAGTCGGACAAATGCAGTTAAATCATGCCATATTTACATGTTTTGCCATGTACAAACTTCGACATCTATTTGCACAAATAGACTACTAACCATAATTAGCAACGGTTGCTGACACCGGTGAACGTGTCGCTTAAAGATTACGACAATTCAATAAAAAAGCTATGAGATGGCTAGATTGTACCATTCTAGCTCATATGTGCTATGGCTATAAAAAATTGTCTGCTTATACTCTAGTAACCTTTGAGGAAATGCATGCTATGTTCACAGATTAACAATTAATTAATACTCATATGATAACGCAACCCGTGTACGATTTAGCCTCAATAAAGAGATTGCAGGTGCTGGATGAATAATCATACCCCTCCAGTGACTCATATAAACTAATATCGATAATAGCAGAAAACCCTCAATTAGGCTCCGATATTTACAGCTACACAATCCAACTATACAATAGGCTTGCGAATATTCAATAGTAACTATTAGAATAACCAAAAATTACTAAGAGTCGTCTTAGAGGTATTCGATTTGGTATTAATGCCCCAAAAGTTACCAGCCAAAGCATAGCGATTAATAATATAGTCCAGCTATTTACGGATAACGATCAATAAGTTTCGTTTACCGTATGCGAATCAACCTTTATGCCAATAGGCATCTATTATTGGGCCGTTGTATTCTACCGTAAAAGCTTTTAACGAAAAGTATACATGCAAACATTAGACGATCCTACATAACGTTAATATTTTGCAGGCCCCGAAAATACACTGCTTTACAGTAATTTATATCGATATGTATCTGAACCAGAAACTGTTCTATGGAGCTATCAATCGTTTAACCCTTATTCATTAACCACAGCAGCATCACTACAAACCATTGTAGATCTTAATAAGAGGCGGTACGATCATTCACAACTAAAAAAATCTAAATTACCACTTACGACTATTACTCTCAAAGAAAACGAAAAAACGTTCGAAGATGCAAGAAATATTTTTTTCCGAGGAGTTGGTGCCATAATCCCTTATTCAATCGAGAACGATGAGATGGATGATCTTGACGAAGAAAAAGACTTAGAAATGGCTAATATAAATGACTTTATTTAATAAATTGACAGCTTTTACATTCAAGCTCAAACAAGCTATATAATAGGCAAAGGTTAAGAACTGGGCGATTAAGAAAAAGCGTCAGGGTAATTACTACCCGCACACGAACATTTTGATTAAATTACAAGGTATAACAGAGACCTATTTACGATGAGTATATTAGGAGCGTTATTCATACCAATAAAAGACAACGAACTTCTTGTGAAAGAAGCCGAAGACAGAGAGGAACGCGAATATATGCGATCAAACGAAAAGCCATACAAAGCTGATGTCGGTTAACTAAAGGAGCATGTCGATGACCTAAAAAACTATACATTTAATATCGCGAACAGGATAATCAAAGAATAAGCAGAAGAATCACTAGAATCGATCAATACTTCCAACTCTAAAGGATAAAAAGTAGCAGAAGAAATAAAACAATTAGACGATGCTGAGAAGGGATTTGAATAAATAGGCAAAGTTAACTAATAATTCACACTTTCACAATCAGACATCACTTTCTACCTTAGTACACTTGAAATCACATACCAGTCCCTCATCATAGATCATACCGCATCTACAAAACAAGCTATAAATGAAGAAGGAGTGAGTGTTTATACATAAAGTTATTTTACAAAGTTCAACCACCGATTCGCCCAATACTTTGTAAGTCTCAACCTATTTTAATAACCAGATGTTGCTCGATATTATGATTCACTAAAAATTAGATCGCAATAAATAGCTGCTTTATGGTCAGCATACGAAGCATTTTCTACACGTTCCATTAAAATGCTCAATATAAACACTACCGTCGAAGTTGTTTTAGACGAAGAACAGATCGCCGAAATAAGAGCTACAGAACAGCGACTAATGCAAGAATTTAATGATATAATGGAAACGAAAACAAATCAACTCAACGAGAAACTCGAGTAGGCTATAGCTGATAAAGAACTCTTACAGTAACAGCTCTAAGAGACAATTAAATAAACTAAAGATAAAATCAGGTAATATCAAGAACAAATCGACCTAGGAAGCGACGAAAACAACGAGCTCACTAATAAAATTAAAAAAATGGAAATCGATTAAAAAGATATGATAGCAAATATCGCTCAACTACAATAAGAACAACTCAGTATATCAGCCCAGGCATAAGCAGTAAAAGCATCTGTGATCAATGATGCAAATGCCTATTTATAAATGCGGGAAGCAGAGACGACCCAATACCAATAAGAGATACTCGCTAGCAACCTGAAACTAAAGAAAGATAAGATACGCCAAGAGATGGCCAATGAAATTCACACATGGTACACTCAGTTTAAAACACAAGTTAACATTGAACCGGAAAATAAAACTAGAATAATAGCCGAGAAACTACTAGAAATTAACAACATCATGAAAAACCGATTAAATGACATGCTCAACATGCAGCCGATTGAAGAAGTGGCAGCTATTCTCAAATCTAAAAATAAGTAATATGCAGAATCAGCACTCAATACAGCCAATTCTCTTTAAAGTTTAGAAATCTACAGAGATAGATCCAACGCTACCATGCGTTCGATTCATGAATTTAAAGCTAAATAAACATAGTCGGATAACAATCTAAACTAGGAATAGCAAGAGACAGCAATCAAATTAGCCGAATTTATACAGAGCAAATCAGAAAGTGTCACAGCGTTAATCCAAAACACCGACATAGAAAATGAAAACCAGCCCGAAATCTAATCGAAGAATGCGATTGAAGTTCAGAAATAAATTATCGATATATCTCTGCAGCAATAATAGCTATAGAACAAAATGCGTTAGATCCCATCTAACTTTGCTGAAAAATAGCCGAATTTGAATTTAGGACAACCATTTAATCCAACCCTAGCAATGTAGAACTAGTTTCCCCCTTCGACATATTTCTATAATATGGTAGCCAAAGACTCACCTCCTCCAGAAATTACAGCTTCAAATCTATCGGTAGTAATGCGTGCTAATAATCTGCCTAATCCATTCCCATTCGCTAAATTGCAATAATAATTCAGAGAACAAGAGGAAGGTATACCTTTGTCTGAAGTATTTAAAGCTGATAAAATTACACGTTAGGTTATGTACAAACCTGAAGACGGCTACGGATTGCTCCGCCGAGGCGGAGATTATATCGCTTTGTATTAGCATTACCTCTAAAATAGGAAAAAGCCGCTTCTATCAGATTAACAAATCTACACGAAGGATGGATTATTCAAAGAGTAAATAATCGTACGACTCCCGTACTCAGACGAGGATAAAAAAGAATACTTCAGACTATTCGATGAATACGAATCTAAATACACTGGTATCAAGGAAGATTCTATATTTATTAATACCAACCGCGATTTATCAGTCGTATAACCTATATACAAGCCGCTATTTGCGGATGTTGAGTCTGTTATAGCGCTAAGTACCATAGAATCACAGACCGCTACTACTGAGTAGAAGATTAATATCATTAAATAAAAACTCGCCAACATGAATAAAGATAACAACCCAAGTCGCAAGAAGTAAATAGTATCGCGTTACACGGGCTCAATTTTCAGACACGTATATGAAAAGATGCTCGGCAAGTAATCTGGTGATATGTATCCAAACGCAATGGAGGCTGTACTGAACCTACGCGTAGCAGCTACATCGAACATTCAAATTTGATTCTTTAAATCCTTTATTACTTTTCAAAAATCTGTATAAACCTTTTTATTATTTAAATGTCATCAACACTTGTTGCATAATAATAGCCCGAAGCAATTCTATCGCAATTTACGGAAATAGGTCAAACCCCGTATCTGCAATATGTATACAGTAAATACGATTAACCCGTTACTAATGCATTCTTCTCCGATCCTTATACATTTCTTGATTTTTATTAATACTACACCCTGAAGAATTCAAAGCAATACCAAATTAAATATCCAGATCTACACAGGTAATACGCAATGATGGATCCGGATGTAGTCGAACAGTTTAGGTCAATCTTTCTAAACACACACTCTGTTATGCTTGGGCTATCAGATGGAAAATTTAGTGAATTTTACGAGATAGACGTAGGGTATTTACCCTAATCTATAATCGGGATCAATGTAGCATGGGAAGTATATAAATCAACGCAATTAACCAGAACCCCCGAAATTGCGTCAATTCTTGCAGATTAATCTCAGAATTACAGAAATGGCATCTCCGATTAAACCTCGCTAGCTAGAACCGCAATGAAACTCATGGATGATGCACTCACCGATGCACAATAAATTCTCACCGATAAACAACTCGCTATATATCAGTAGGCCAACAACCTCTCTTCAAGAGATAACGAAGAAATTAAATATCTGAATAATTCGGCATAGACATGTAATGAGCTAACAAGATTATGGAAAAGAGAAATTGCCAGATCGAACGGAAGACTACGCGATTAAAACCGCTAGATAGAAGCGCAATACAAAGTTTAATAATAAGAATTGGATATCAAGATTCAGACTGTCTCGTCATAACTCAGAGATAGCAACACACGATCGCATAAACTACAGACTAACCTAGCAGCAGCACAAGCTAGAATCTAACTATTAAATTCGTAGCAAACCGATAACGAAAGGAAAATTAGGGATTTACAGCAAAGAATTGATGCATCAACCAACGTAGCTAAACCCATTGATCTTTCTATACCAGATGTACCCCTTAATAAACCAGCTAGATAAGCATTGAACGATGCAATTCAAGAAGAATCAACAAACCTTTAACATGCAAGCTAATAAAAAGAGGAAATACAGAAAAAAGTCCTATCTATATAAAAGGTAGCAACCTAGTAATTCGATTCAACTGTAGAAAAATCCGTGATACAGAATCAGCTCAACGAAGCGTTATCATAATTGCGCAGTGCAGAACAACAAATCAGCCAACACAAATCTCGAATAGAACAATTATAATCCACTGGAAGCGATAATAAAGAAAAATACGAGGATTTAGAAAGCAGCAACGAAAATCTCAAAGTGGAAATACAGATTAATCTATCAAAAAACAAAGAGCTAACGCTTGCAATAGATAGCTTAAAAAATAGTCTTCAATAGAAAGAAACGAGCATAATATCACTCAAAGATCAATTGCAGCAAGATCAAGCTACATTAAAACAGTACGAAGAAGCAAGTATAAAAGCATCCGCTAATATTAACGACATGACAGCTTAAATAGACAACCTTAAATCAATTTAACAGGAGAACGCATCTAAAATCGCTAAAGCTGAATTAGATATTACTACCCTTAAAAAATAACTCGACGAAAATGGAGAGAGATTAGAAACAGCATTAGTCAGTAGAGAAAGTGAGTCTCTTTAGAATAACGTTGTTTAGTCAGAGCAATCTATCAACCGCATTTAATAAATTGAACAATAATTTATTTAATCACAAGCAGACGCGGCAAAAAATTACGAGCAATCAATGGCACAACTCTAATCCGAAATAGAAAAACTTTTAAACGAAAAGACAGAAATCGCGAACACTAATAATGAATAGACAGCTAAAATTCAAAATAAAATGAACGAACTATTAGTGAATCTCAGGGAAGCTCAAAACAACAGAGAAGTTGCAATAAATAATCTCAACAAGTCTCAGCAAGATCTAAGTAGTTTAGAAAATTAATTATCGTAAGCAAAATCACAGTTGAATGAATATAAGTAACTAAAGGTGGATTACGAATCAAAGGTCATTGCGTACAACTAGTTAGTCCTTGGGTCAGAGTAGGACAAGCGTTTATTGGCTATTAAAATTACGGAATGCAATGATCAACAGAAATAAATAACTAGTTATTAGGCAGCTATTAATGAGCACTTGATAGAAAACTAGAAGTTGACAATGTAAATAGCTGATCAATAGACCAAGTTGTCAATTGCATAAGAGACCTAAAGGATTGCTTAGACTAACATCCAAGCTATGCAAGCATAGATTGGCTAACTCGATAAATATAGAAATGATAACTAGGAACTATAAACACGTATTAGCGTTTTAATGGTAGAACGCCGAGATTACGAAGCTATTGCTCAGGAATACAATGAGATTAACACCGTAGTCTCGACGCAACAACAAAAAGTCAAAGATTTGACATTTTAGCTCGACCAGTCCGTTGTCAAGTTCGAATAACTTCAGATATAATACGAAGGTAGTTAATCAAGTTAAGCGTAATTAAATCTGCAATTACGGGATTTGGCAAATGAGGTCATCCAGAAGAATGCCGCAATCTAAGACTTAACCAGCTAACTCTCAACAGCTACTCTAAATATTGGGTTAGCCACACAGTAAAACGAATCATAAAAAACACAAAACGACTAACTGAGAGATAATATTTCACAGCTCAGAGCACAGCAGTAAGCTTCCCATTAATAAGTCAGAGATTAGATGCAGCAACTCAATGAGCGTAACTAACAGCAGCTGGTTTTAGAACTATAAAATCTCACGAATGCCCATAAACAGGAACTTGATTATATAAAATCTAAGGTCATGTCAGAACAGCGAAATTACGAACAGGGATTACAGCAAAATAATAGCGCTATCGAGAGCTACAAAGCCCAATTGATTGAAAGAGAAGCTATTATAATGGGACTAAAAAATGAAATAAATAAAGCAGCATCGCAGACATTGATCCTCGAAAGTACCATTGCAAATTTAAGACAGGAATCCGTAATGTCCAAGCAATCAATAGAACAACGACTAGAATAATAGCAATAACAAAATGAATTCAAGCTGAAGAATTTGATGACCGAATATGAATATAAAACAAAAGCATTATAACAATAAATCGCATATGATGAAACAAGGATTAACGAATTAAACGCATTAGCACAATAGGCAGAACTCAAATATCAATAGGACTTAAAGGAATTGGAAATTCGTTAATTGAACACAACATCACAGGGCATGGGTTCATTTGACACAGAAAGGTTTGAGCTTGAAAAATAGCGATTAAACTAGCGTATAGCTGATATTCTCTCCCAGGCAGAGGAAGCGAGAGCCCGTGCTTAACAGGATGCTTCTGATTATATAAAGCAAATCGATGAACTGCGGGGCTTATCCCTTTCCGACAATAGAGAAAAGTAATAACTAGAGTTTGATATTTAAAATCTGACATCCAAACTCGAATAGGCTTAACTATCTATCGAATAGATAAATAAAGCAAAAAGCGACGCGTATTAATCTTACAATGATCAAATAAAGGAAATCTAAAATACATAGTAACGTGAACTCAGTCGATTAAACGAAAAACTCTAATTTTCAGAAAGCGGTAAACTAAAACTCAAATAATAAATAGATGCTATATAGCTGGAGCTAACAAAGTAAAGAGATACAACTAATTCTATTAAAAAGTAATACGAGTCAGCTGTCGCGGACTTTAAACGACAAGAAAGCGATACGTCGTATAAAAACAGTAATTATTAGCGATAGATAGATAAACTCTAGCGCGATTTAGAGACTAAAACACAAAATTTCTAATAATTAAAGGCACAAAAAGATGTGTATATACAAGAATTACGCAGAATGTAAGAGTAATAAAGGTCGTAATAGTCTGAATAGATGGCATCAGTCAAGGAATATGCCGCGCAGGATAGACAAAGACTCATTTAACTCATGGAGTAACAAACAGAGGAATCTAAAGCTGAAATAGAACGTCTTACCACTGAGTTTTAACAGACTCTGTCATAAATGCAGACTTAATCTGCGGAAAATATGGATGATATGCGAGTCAATGCGAGCTAGCTCTAAGAATTTCAGACTTTAATGCAATAGGAATAGGCCCGATATGAATAACTGGAGCTACAGCAAAAGAAAATGCAAGACGAATTCACCGTAAAATAAGACTCGTTAAAGGATGAGCACGCAATGCAGATATAAACGCTGACTGAATAATTCAATGCCGAAAAGGAAACACTGGAACAGGTCAATGAAAGATTAAAAGATCGTTTAGATAACGAAATAGAGTAAATTGAATCAGAAAGATAACAATACGAAGAGATTAGCTAGAATTATTAATAAATAATAGAAAGCGCCAAATAGTAGTTAACATCGAGCTTTAGCGTGTAACGAGAAATGGCAGAAAGAGAAGTCGCTACACTGAAGCTCAAAGTAAGAGAACTGGAAGATAAGTACAAAAGCTTAGACGACTAACTAGTAACGTCGACTCGCTCATTCGCTGAAGATATACAATCGCTTAAAGAGTCATACAGACTCGAAAAATAACAAGCTACACAGGAGTACGATGCAACAATATAAAAAATGACTGAGGAAACCCGGGTAATTGTCTAACAATTAGCGGAATAGTAAATATTAGCCGCTAACTAATTAGCCGAAATCGAGCGTCTGCAAAATGAACGTAATATTCAAAATCAAATAGCATCGATGTCAGTTCCAAGAAGTGAACACGAAAGGCTAATCGCCATAGAAAAATAAATATAAAATGATTTATAAACTGAAATAGTCAAGCTGCAAACAACCATAAACATTTTATAGAATGGACCAACATCCAAAGAACCATACATTAGGAAGTTTGTTGCCGGAGCCCTTCGTTTAGCAGATCTTGCCCAGTTAAGCGGACTTAAAGATCACGGATGGGATTATGTAATAGACGTGTTACAAATACCCGTTAATACCAAAAGCTCAATCATAAAAAAGTGGACATCTTTAATAGATGAAATGATTGGTGCGCACGATATTGATTAGCAATTCGCAGAATTAATTGAACACATATTTGTCACGGTGCTTTATTTCATGGATTAAGCATCTACGACCGAAACACTAGATAGGTCTATTCTATAACAAATAAAAGAGCAATTGCGATATATTGCTATGGTAATGGCAAAGGTGGCTAGTCGGAAACAAATGGAATCGGAAATAGCTAAAATATAGATCGGAGCTAAGGTCGAAGAAGATATTGCAATGGTACCAGAAGTAGATTACATCGATACAACAGAAACCAAGCGACAAGAACTCATAAATAAATTAAAAGCTGTAAATGGTGTCGTGCATATAACGACTGAAAAAAGCCAGACTATAGCTTAAATGGTATCCGAAATTACGTAAACGGATGAGTTTGCTACAACATTTAATGACTTGACTACTCGTACCGCAAACATAAATCCTATTGATGCTGTGAAATAGAGTATCTAAAGTGATATTTTAACTAGAGCTTTAGCATAGGTTTAAACTGATTACCAAAATTATACCTAAACTTCAATGGCAGAAAAATCATTAAACAAAGCTAGAGTAATGGTATCTCAGGCATTCAGCACGGGTACTTAAGCGTTATCTGTTCAGACAGCAAGAAGTTTGGTTAACATAATAGCAAGCAGCGGAATAAGTATAGAAACATAAACAGAGGCATATCCGCTGGCTACGAATGAAAACGCGACAGATGTCGATATAATTAATGCTGCCTAGTCCATCCCTTAGATAGGCCTAGTGGGAATCCAAGCACCGGATAGATTTTAGGCCTAACCATATATTTATAATGGTAGACAGGATATCGCGGAGGGTGACGAGTACGAAAACGATCAAGATAACGAATATGAAGACGGTGATTAAGTCGAAGGCAATATAGAATAAGTGGATAACGAAGGTAATGCCCAACCTGCCACGGACTAGATACCTCATGGGCAGGTTCAGTAATAATTAGCTGAAGAGATAGCAAATTTTGCATCTGATGTGATGAATATGTCTCAGCGAAACAATGGGAATCTTGAGGGGAATGCGGATTTAATTACTATCCTGAAGGAATTTAGACGCAGAAGCCGTAATCTATACGTCGAATTTAAACCGGATAATTTTGATTTACAGACCATTATAGAAGAATCAATCGCGGAATCTCTTAAAATAGTATACAGATGGATAAAACACAGCAATAAACAACGAGTGATAAATACAAAGAGCATGTATAACTGAATCCGGATTTGGGACTGAGGACTGGTGCTAACATTCGCTTGCCGACGGATGAACAAGAATAAATACAAAAGGTCGTACAAGATGAATAGCCATTAACACGTGTTGTATACGTATAGGATAGTATAGAAGAAATCGTTCGAATATAGAATATACTAAAGGGGTTTGATGTCAGAGTTCGTGAAATTATCTAATAGCACCAAGGGAAGTCCATGCTGCGCCATCATTTATATGCTATGTAAAAAATACAACACACTTTAAAATCATTTGACAAATATTTAGCAATTAGAAATTTAGAGATAGCAAAAAGTTAATATCACTGATGGAGAGTATTCTACAGGCATTTGGATAATAGGTATAATCTCTGTAGAGAAAACATGGAATTAGCACAGGCCACACAACAATGTCTCATATACACAGTATCATGTCTATAATCTCACGATACAATTAGATGGAAAACAGTAAATCTCTAATGAAGGTTAGGGGTGATCTACTAAAATACTGATTAAATATGAATAAATACTGCATGCAGTAAACGTCTTTATTTTACATTCTGTAGCGATATCTATGTATAAACTCGCTGTGTAACTACTGTGAACTTTTTTTTTTTCAATAATAATTAATGCAATATTTAAAAGGTATGACAGAATTGTAGGATTTTTTAAAGGCTGCGTCGTATGCGCCAGGTAGCTATATAAGTACTTAGTTAGCAGATGGCGCAAAAACCGTTAAAGGATTAGATGACTCCGCCTTTGCTAATATGACTAAGAGCAGGGTGTAGAGATAAGATCGGATAACCACGGCCATCAAAAATACCGTAGAAAAAGCGGAAGACACCGAACCGTCTGATGTTTTAGCTTATAAAGCTAGGATGATGTTAAACGCTGGTTAATAATACAGAAAGGATATAAATCAAATCGAATACATCGAAGGAATGAAGAAAGCATTCAATACGCTATTTGTACTGTTGGCACCATTCCGTGAGATTGATATAGGTAAAATAGTAATTTAGAGATGTCAGACCATGCTATCGGACTATGATAGAGCTCTGTAGATCAGAGAAGTTAGCAAGGGAGGGTACGAGGGTGCAAAATAGGTTGCGATGTAGGCACGCATAGCAAGAAGCAAAGAAAACTAATAGATGATGGCCGACAAATATAAAACCCGTTTATTGTTCGCTGAATGATTAATAATTATATATAAATTTTTGTAAAACTATATACTTTGTTCCATGGTCGATAGTCGAAAACCCGGCAAGCGCTAGTTTATCCAGGAATTTGAATTCTAAAGTAACAATCTGCTCTCTATACCCCTTAATAAGTACAAGTCATATGCTCCGAACAAGGACTACGTGGTACTAGGTGTTGATTTCTGCAATACTTAGGTAAACTAAGTCTATGAAGAATGGTATGACGCTCACGGCGTCGATCCTATAGACAAATACCCTGTCTTCTAGTACATGAAACCACATTTAGATAAAATAGATAAGGTTTACATATACCTAGGCGATAACGTCAACATAGATACGGGAATAGTCTCGCTTTACGGAGACGATAAGCCAAATAAGCTATTGTTTGAAACAGCTATGACTTCAGAGTAAAACAATAACGGGGGAAATGGTGAACTATTTTACGTAAATAGAGATGAAGTAAATGGGCATTACGATTATCGTGTAAGATTCTGGAACTAGTTAAATCATACAATGTAAAGCAATTTAAATTAAAACCTAGACGGGATAGGCGAAAACGATCTGGATCTCAAGGATAACGAAGTTTTGTTGAAAGTATAATAATCGGAAAGGATTGATCTCAAGGTAGAAGTAGATTCAGAGGTAAAGATTCTAGGAATAACATATACCGAACCTTCATAAGTCGTCGAATACTATAATGTGAAAACCAACGCCGACTACATGACTAACAAGATTTCGTACGGAACCCCGTTTGCATATGCTGATATTTACAATAGGCATAATCACGACTCTAACTAATTACCAAGGAGATGGTATTTCCCAATGCACAGAAATGCCAATATCGGTATGTATATCCGCACTCCTATGTGAAAAACCGTATTTTATATTTTAACGTTAATGTTTTACGGGTAACATGAAAGGTTAGTACAGGGCTCAGATTTTGTTTTCGTAAAACGATACCGATGAATCAATGGTGTTTACAGGAACCGTACCTGTTCTCGTTCTATCGCCCGCAAATATACTATTGAATGTCTCGTTCTATACTGGCTAGAGCTACCCAAAGGACGCAGCGTTGTCAGCAGGACGTGATAGATACGATGCTGTACCCAGTTGATTATACGGCGATCCATTTAAACCATAAACATAACCTTCGAACCCTCTTCCCTAGTGATTAGCATAGGTCTAACTGGTATCCGCTACACCCCCTCCGTAAGTAGTCTAATCTGGCATTCTAGCTGTCTGTTGACCGAACGGACCGTACTGTGTCATATTCATTATTCCACCTGGCGTTGAGCTAATGGAGTTATCAATGTATTGCGACGGACGTCCAGCAGACGCGTACATTGGTTGCATTTGCTAGTTAGCGTTTCTCGATAATCTGGATTGAATCTAATTGCCTATATAACCTGTCCCTTCCGAAACGAATTGCGCAACTTGTGGCATGAACTGATCATTTCTGTATTCGGATAGTTGTCCCTTAACATCTCCGAGCACGTCCGTCGATAGTTTTTTGACAGATCCGAGAATGTCGTCGCTTTCTGGACCTCCGTTGAGGGTAGAGGTGAGCCATTAGGAGCCTCGCGAAATCGCTTTCGATGCCACTCCTAGGCCCAAAGCCTTGAGTCCGGGCAGGAAGACATTTTTTCCGATAGTTGCGATAGGTTTTGCTAGTGCCTTGATTCCTTTCCACAGAAACATCACTCGAGCCTAATTTTTTTATTGACAATTTCTTCATCGTTGGTGGTAATCTTTCGCTAAAATCCGTAATAGATTTGTCCGTTTTCCATGTTGATATAGACAAACTGCTTGGGTTTGGAGAATATCTGCTTGACGATACGTGTCACCTCCGTAGAGAGCTCAGATGCCCCGTGGAGCGTTTCGTCCTGGATGTTCTTCCAGTCTTTGGGAGTGCAGTTAAAAACGATGAGCGATGTCAGGTTAGACCGGAGCGATTTGGGCAACTCTACGTAGTATTGAGTGGTAATGAGCAGACTTACACATCCGTATGGAATCTAATGTCGGCGATTAAAGAATAGATTCTTAAGAAATGGGTCGTATTAGTGCTTTTTAAGGTCTGCGATGCAATCGTCTAGAACGATCAGCGCGTTAATCGGATCTACTCTTTAACCATATTTTTATTCTAGTGATTGTTTTGTTGGATATGATGCAATTATTTCTTCAGATAGTTATTGAATTTATTATTATAGCCATTACAGTGAAAATGTTTAAGAGCAATGGGGATGGTGTACGAGATTAAGATTGCCGATGCGCGTTAACGGGGTAACAAAGATGATACGATTAAATTTGTGAGCGTACATATCTGGATTAGTTATGTATTCGTATAAAAGATGTGACTTTCCACTGTCGGGGCGCCCGACAATTAGCGTAGCAAAATGAGATTGAAGAATCCCACTCGTGAGATTCTTGATACCCTTTTCCCTGACCTCGTACACAGGTGGTCTAATATTCACGGGCTTTTCTTCTGTGGATGTGTTCTACGTGACTGGAGCGGAAACAGAAGTAACTGGATTCTTTTCTACAACTAAAACGTCGCCCTCTTCCTCCATATCCGAGTCCTCCTGAACCTCTTCTACAGTCTTCTAAGGTATGCGCTTCATTGTGAAAGGAGAATAAAAGAGGATGTAAATAACAGAGTTTGTAAATTATGTATTATAAAGAATAAGATTATGTCACATTGCAGAAAATGAAAAATCAGAATTTAGTTTGTATGAATTGGCAGTAGTTTCCAATGACGGTCGGTCCCGTGTTGCAGAGCCAGTAGCGCCAGTAGTTGGAGTCTAGAGGACTGGTGAGATCTCCGTATTTAGTCTCGTTCCGCTTTCTGTGTTGTTCGTCAAGTTTGTCGACATAGTCTTTGCCCTCTGTACTTCCAAAGCGCACGGTAGCTTCTCTGAGTTTGTTTAGCTTGTCCAGGTAAGTGAATCTGATTTAATATTTTTTTCGTTTAACCATGTGTTGAGCAGGGATAGTAGTTGGGACGTTGATATTGATGATCTTGCAGTCTTCAGTCCACTTCGGGCGAAACGGACTTTCCGGGCGTTCCATCTGTACTACTTGATTTTATGATAACGCTTTATTCTAGTCCGCTTTCGTTATCATCTCCTGTGTCTTAGCTGACTGTTTTTGTTATTGGTTGGCACTGGGCTGACTAACTTCCTGAATCTGAGTCTGATTGGATTTCTGTAGCCGCATATTCTACAGACGCTGAATTCTCTCCTTCTTCAGTTCCTCCGGGCTCTTCTTGGGCTTCTATGAGAGCGTCAACTTTGAAATTTTACCTGTCATTGAAATACCC
>Ga0208876_1000240_pt1 | contig 18646 bp, 37 predicted proteins | sample CryBogCBH03Jun09_FD_184614 | JGI IMG/M metagenome (GOLD analysis project Ga0208876, IMG submission 184614) | Freshwater microbial communities from Crystal Bog, Wisconsin, USA - CBH03Jun09 (SPAdes) | ecosystem: Environmental > Aquatic > Freshwater > Lake | place: Crystal Bog, Wisconsin, USA... | reverse complement strand
ACTGATGTTGAATTAAAGGCTGCTGCTGATGTTGCGTGGGCTGCTTCGTGGGCTGCTGCGAGGGCTGATGCGTGGGCTGCGTGGGCTGCTGCGTGTGCTGCGAGGGCTGCTGCGAGGGCTGATGCGTGGGCTGCTTCGTGTGATGCGGCAGGGGCTGCTGCGTGTGATGCGGGGGATGCTGCAAGGGCTGCTCAGAAAGAAATGTTTATTGCGATGTGTGAAGGCAAAGCGCCGTGGCAACAATGAAAAACCCCACACCTTTTAGGGGAAAATTATGAAAACGACATTAAACAAAATCCGCAAGTTTAGTCCCTGCGAATCGGGCTGGACAAAATTACTTAAACATCTCGGTAAAACGCAAGCCGACGATGAACCGCTGCCGCTATTGGCTGTTCTCGAATCGAACGATCTCGACGCTGCGCTTTGGTGTCTGCGTGCGGTCGACGGCCACGATAAAGAGAAGCGATTGTTTGCGGTCTGGTGTGCACGACAGGTTCAACATCTAATGACCGACCCACGCAGTATTGCGGCGCTAGATGTAGCAGAGGGATTTGCAAACGGCGAAGCCACGCGTGAAGAATTAAAAGCTGCGTGGGCTGCTGCGGAAGATGCTGCAAGGGCTGCTGCGGCTGCTGCGTGGGCTGCTGCGTGGGCTGCTGCAAGGGCTGCTGCGGATGCTGCGATGGCTGTTGCGTGCGCTGCTGCGGAAGATGCTGCGTGGTCTTCTGCGTGTGCTGCTGAGAGGGATGCGGCGGGCGGTGCTGCGGTTGCTGCGCGGGCTGTTCATGAATCAATGTTTATTAAAATGTGCGAAGGTTCTGCACCGTGGCAAAGGAGCACGGGAGAAAATCTTTTGCCTATTACAGTTTTATTGGAAGAAGTATGAAAACTTGCTGCAACGGTAATTGCAATCAAGGGCGGGACTGTCCACTCAGTATCGAAAAAGATAGGCAGAATATGTATTGTGACGCAACTTATCCTGAAGACCGATTCATTATGGTGTTGGCAGTTGTGTGTTTTGTAGTTTTTGTTATTGTGATAGCGTTAGGAGAAATAAAATGACCAATCAAGTTTATGATAATACAAAACTGTTGTGCCGTGCATTAGAGAATGATTATAAAGAGTCCTACAAGGATTCTAATTTACAATATATTTATACTATTGAAGAAGGTAACAAATATCTTAAAGTTATTATGAATACAGGAAATCAATTATCCGTACATTGTTTTGTTGATATGATCACGGGAGACCTTTATAAGGCTGCAAGTTGGAAAGCACCAGCGAAAGGCATTCGTGGTAATCTGATTACTGAATTGAATGAAATTTTACACCGTTGCAATTGGAACGGTTCTTATCTTTACAAATAAAAAAAAAAGGAAATAAAATGAATAAGTTTAATTTGAATGATCGTGTGATTCACAAAGGCAATTCTAAGTTTGATGGTTCGTTTCAACACGGTGTGGTAGGAGATAAGTATTTCTCAGTAAAAGGAACTGATGGTGCTTTTTTGTTATTCAAGTCTGATACAGGAGCCAAGTTTACGGTAGAAGCATCCGAACTCGTGGCAGAATAAGGAAAAAATAAATGAATACTACTTACACAGCAAAACCTAATATATGTAATATGACCGGATCTAAAACATTTAATACGGCAAAAGAAGCAATTCAGTACCTTAATGAAAAGTTATCAGATAAGGGTGATTCTAACTATACATTTATTGCCCCGAGTATAACACCAAAACAATTAAAACATGCCATTCAGGAGTATGTAGGTATATCAAAATTAATAATAAGAGAAGAATAAGAGAGTTCTTTTATATATCAATGACTTACAAGTTTTTACATCATACAAAATAATGGTTGACAAACCCGTTATAATAGTGTATAATGGTATATGAATATATGTGTGAGTTGGTTCGAATCTATACCTACTTACCAAAAATAATGATTTTAATTTAATTGAAGTTCTTATGGAGTTTTATACTATGTCAAAATTGAATAAAAATGCTTTAGCGTTTATTGATGCGGCAAATGAGGTATATGGTGGAACAGGTAATGCCCAAATCCTTACTCGTGATGGTATTGCAAAAGTTGTAGATGAAAAAGGTGTTCCATATCCTTTTTGGTTAGTAACAAAATCCGAATATCGTGTTGGTCGTGGTCAATACAAAATGCCAGGTAATGGAATTGTTACGAAGATTGCTGAAATGGTTACACCAGAACCTGTTCTTCCTGATCTTTCTATGGATATGGCTGTAGTTCAACTTCGTCAACCTAAATTGATTGATGATTCTGAACCATGTGTTCCTGAAAAAATGAATGGATTTGTTCCGTTCGGTTTTTATCATAAATTGAAAAAGATTATTGATTCAAAAGAATTCTTTCCTGTGTTTATTACTGGACTATCAGGCAACGGCAAAACACTATCAGTAGAACAATCATGTGCCGAATTGGGTCGTGAATTGGTTCGTATTAATCTTTCTGTTGAAACTGATGAATCTGATTTGATTGGTTCACAAACTTTGATTAATGGTAATGTACTTTTTAAAGATGGGCCTGTATTAACTGCCATGAAGCGTGGTGCTGTTCTATTACTTGATGAGTGTGACCGTGCTGGTTCAAAATTGTTGTGTTTACAATCAATTATGGAAGGCAAATCATATTATGTAAAGAAAACTGGCCAAATGGTTTATCCAGCTAAAGGTTTTACGATCATTGCTACCGCTAATACAAAAGGTCAAGGTGCTGATGATGGTAAATACCTCTCGCAAATTATGGATGCAGCCTTTATGAACAGGTTTGTTATTACAGTTGAACAAGAATTTCCTGAGGTTAAGATCGAAAAGAAAATTTTAACTCCTTTGATTGATGATGAAGATTTTGTGGACAATTTAGTACAATGGTCTGATATAATTCGTAAAAGTTATATGCAAGGTGCCATTGATGAGGTTATCTCAACAAGAGAATTGGTTCATATTGCAAAAACATTTTCAATTTTTAAAGATAAAATGGAAGCAATTGAATTGGTTATTGCAAAACATGTAGAAGAAGTAAAGTTGTCGTTGATGGATCTATATTCAAAAATTGATTCTTCTGTGGAATCACCTGCTAATACAGCACCAATTGTAACTAGTGTTGAGAATCCTGATCCTCAAGTAAGTTGAGAATCTACTCTAATAAAGTTGGATCTCTTATATTGGAAAACATTTGAAATATAAAGGAGATAAAAATGGTTGATCGTTTTGATTTGGAAAACCAAATATTACAATGTTGGGAGATTACGGACGATATTAGTATGTTGGAAGAACAAGGTGCTGGTGCTGCTGATTTTACAAGTTTGGCTAATGTATATGAATTTAAGTTTAAGAAATTGTGGAAAACATTTGAAACTTTGGTAGAAGAAAAACAGTTCGTTAAGTCTGATCGGTATTATAAATGTGAAAGATATTAAAGACAAATGGAAATTCCATTTGTTATTATTACCAAAAAACATCTTGACGTTTGTACCAGTATTATGTATAATTATAATTGTAGCATATTTTTAATTGAAAAGGAATTTATATTATGAGTAAAGCGATCCGTGTAGGTCGTATCAATCGGCATGAAAAAGTTTGTCAGGTTATGTTGTCTGGCAAGGTATTATCACCCACTGAAATTCGCTCTGTATTCGTAGGTACTCCTATGGAAAAAGAATCTTATCGTCTCCCACAAAACATTTGTGCTATCAAGGCCGATGGTGGTATCGTTAAAGTAACAAAAGATGGTCGTAAAGTAACAGGTTATCAGTTGATGAACCCACAAAACTTTAATGCAGAAGGTCGTTATATTCAGAAACCTGCCACATCTGTTGTTGTAGAAAAGAAAACAATTCAAGAAAGTCAATCCATTGCAGCCTAATAGGAGATCAGTGTGAACGAAGATGATTTTGAAAAACAGCAAGAAAAGATTAATCAACAAAATGATAATGATTTTTCATTCACACATACCGTTGCTCAGGAAACCATTAAGAATATTAAATTGATCGGACCACATTTAATGGCTCAATTACTTCTAAAAAACAATGAGGAATTAGCCAGAACATTGGCTTGGGCTATTGATTGTGGATTACAAGATCGAAAATTTCGTGAAATGTTTGATGAGGAGTGTCCTTATGAGTAAGAAAACAAAGGATGTTAAATTATCATCCGAAACCGTAGATTGTATTATTGTTGATACATTAAAACAACATATGAAATGGCTTAGAGATGATATTGAATCATTGGAAAATAAGCCGATATCAAAGATGCAAGATTTTGAAAAGTATACTCTTATTGATTATAAAGAAAGGTTAACTGCTTTTGAATTAACATACAGTTATTTTGGTGGTGGTATATAATGATATATATACTAATTATGATATTATTAATTGTATCTATTCAGATTTTTATGTTGGGATTTTTGTTTTATGTTGAATGGATAAGATCAACAGAGTTAAAAGAAAATGCAAATAATTTTGATAAAGATAGGATTTATTTAATGGAAAAAAACCTTAGATCAAGAGAAGATGATGATCTCTGGATGCCTTGAGTTTTAATTATTGATCTATGTAGAAGAACATTGCAAATAACGGAGAGTTGCGACATGGATCAAATGGAAAAGAATGAAGAAGAACGAGTATTAGTTATAATTTACGATGAATATGGTAACAAAAATACTATAGATGAAAGACGGAAACAGGATATAAATGTACCGAATGAGAGAAGGAAAAACAATGGTTACTGATGATGATATTGTATCATTAACAAAAAAGACAGATTTATTCTTATTGGAATGTTTGGATGAATATCCAATTGATTCGTTATCCCTATCGGGTTTAATATTGGCAAGATTAACAATGGTCGCTCACATGACGAATCAAGAAATGATGATGGCCCAAATGCTGGATCTAGCCAAATCTAAACTTATAATTGGTATGACGGACGAAGCAATTCACAAGATGATGCATTAATTTTTATTAATTCTGGGGATCTTTACTTCAAAAAATGATTAAATTATATTTGATTTATGTTGCACTGGTATGTATTTCAGTATCAATTTTTTTCTGTTTGATATTTAACTTTCTTTAAATGGCATATCGATCACCGATTTGGTCTAGATACACATTCTTATATACGATTTGGGCATATTTCATTTTGAGTATACTGTTTCTTATTGTATTACCTGTAAGAATATATGATTATATAATTGGTAAATTAAAATGAAAAAGAACATATTATACATTTTGGAGTGTTACAATGAGTGAAACATTTGAGTATGTGATTGCAAGAAACCAAAAGATAAAGTCTGTAAAAAAATCTGCTAATACTATATTCTCGATTCATCAAGGTTATTTCAGACCATCACGCAACGGAACAATTGAAGAAGCGCAAGAAGTGCTAAAACAAGTTCGTTCAGTATCACATAAAGATTTTGAGATATATAAGTTAGTGAAGGTAGAATGTTAACATTTCCTCTTGTTGTATTTTATATATTTTTAATTATTATGTTGACTATATTATACGGGGCATCACAAAAATGAAAGTATTTTTCAACGGTTATCCTAATCACTGGCTCAGTCCATATACTATTCTAGATAAGATTTTTTTCTGGAGAGAAATTGATTATGATGAACCTAAAATCATAAAACTTTATAATTTTCTTAATCCTTTTTGTAATGGACTTCAAACAGTTCGCAAAGTAATCAATCCACAAATTAGATATGTAAAACTGGATAAGTTTGATACATGGAATTTTGATAATACTCTAGCGTATATTATTCTCCCTGCATTAAAACAACTCAAAGAAACCAAACATGGCGCACCCGGGTCAATGCCCGCATTTTCCCAAACATCAGATCAATCCGGACAAAAGACATTTAAATTCTATGCTGAGTATGACGATAAAGCCTGGGAAAAAGGACATGAACAATGGGATGTGATTCTTGATAAGATGATTTTTGCTTTTGATCATGTCCTCGATGAGTCATGGAAATATGAATTTAGTTCTGGTGTAAGTGATTTGGTGTTTAATCCAAAAGTAGAAGAAAAGATCCAAGAAGGATTAAATTTGTTCGGAAAATATTATTTACATTTGTGGGATTAACATGAAATCATTTTATTATTATTTTGAAACCAAGAAACGATTGGCACAAATGAAAGAAACAATTTCAATGATGGGTGGTGATGACGGATCAGAAACAAATTATCAGTTAATGGCACAAAAAGATATGTTGGAATTAGAATTGAAATATCATAAACAAAGTATGATATATAATTCATACGGACTATTGCTTGGTGCTACGATTTGTGTTATACTATATTATGTTTACTCGAAAGGATTATTACATGTTTAATGGAATATTTAATTTTTTATATGATAACTTGAAATATATTATTATGGCTATTGGTTTAACTTGTGGTGTTTACTTACTGTCTCCAAATATATCACACCCACTTAAAGACTATGGTGATGGTATTCAGCAACACCTAGTTTGGGATATAAAGGGAAAATGTTATTATGTTCAACCAAATGATTCTAACACAATGTATTTAATACCCGTAGCAGACTGTAAACGATAGGAGAATATATGAAACAAGCAACAACAGGATCATTCAAAATGTCTAAGTCCACCAAGCGTATGTTGATGACGATGACTGGTAATAATAAATCATCGTGGAAAAAAGAAATGATTGATGCAGAAGTAACTGAATTACGAGCAAAGCAAATGAAACACAAAGAAGTTAAATCCAACGAACCGCAAGGAGAATGAACATGGCACTATTTGTTGAAATTGATAGCGTAGATAAACAATGTAAAGTTATTATTAATTTGGATACCGTATTGGAAATCTGTCCACTGAAAGCAGGTGGATGTGAAATTTCCATTCAAGATTCTGCCTCTGTCGGCGGTAAGACATCATTCAAAGTAAAAGATAATTATGATTTATTTAAACAATTTGCGATGCAAACCGTATCTGCTGATGATGTTGCTAAGAAAGTAGCAGCCCTTAAGAAGATTGCAGGTAAGGAATAATGGAATTTACATTCGCTGTCACGGACGAATTAGACGAAATGGAATCATCTAGAACATTCTCTAAAGAATTACTGGACGATGTTGTAGAACAATTCACATATTTCCTACGAGGAGTGGGATATGTCTTTGATGATATTCAAGTCGTAAACTATGAGGAATCTAATACTCAAATTCAAAATATTTTCTCCGAGGACTTTAATGTGGTAAGTCCATCATCCGAGATGCCTACAGAACAACAAATTCAAGAAGTCTGTGATTCTTTTGCGGGTATTAAGAAAAAGAAGAAATAATATAACATAAATATAAAGTATATTAAATTCACTCTAGGAAATATTCATGTTTATTCTTGTATTGGATCCACCGGGTCTTATTTTAGATTTGTGTTTAAGATGTATTGCTGCTGGTCATACGGTAAAACTTTATACTGAAGGCAAAGACGCTGAACCTATCGGTCAGGGTCTAGTTGATAAAGTAACGAATTGGAAGAAATACATGGATGTTGCTGATTTGATATTTTCATCCTTTAATTTTGATTTGATGGATGAGATTGATGTCTATATCAAAAAAGGATATCCTGTATTTGGTCCTGGTAAGAGAGCCGCTAAACTAGAACTTGATCGTATGTATGGTCAGAAAGTTATTGAAAATTTTGGCGGTGACACAATTCCGTCACATGAGTTTTCTAATTATGATCAAGCAATTAAGTTTGTTCGTGAAAATCCAGGCCGTTGGGTATCTAAACCCGTAGGCGAAGAAGAAGATAAATCCCTATCATATGTTGGTAAAGATGAAGCCGACATGATAGGATTTCTTACTAAGAGAAAAGAAAAAGGTAAAACATCATCTAGGTTTATTCTGCAAGAATTTAAACCCGGATTAGAACTCTGTGTAACTGGTATATTCGGGCCTGCAGGTTGGATGGACTTCTGGTTTGAGGGTTTTGAACATAAGAAACACATGAACGATGATTTGGGTGTCAACACTGGTGAAATGGGTACAGTAATCCGTGCAACCAGAAAATCCAAACTTGCTGATATGCTTATGAAACCAATGGCCGATGAACTCCATAAGATTGGATATGTTGGCTATCTCGATATGAATGTGATAGTTGACGAAAAGACTGGTACACCCTGGCCAATGGAATGGACAGCCCGACCAGGATATCCTATGATCAATATTATCATGCCTTTATTGAAAGGTGATCCTGCAGAATGGATGCTTGATTGTTTTAAGGGTAAAAATACTCTTGAAATTGAAGAAAAGACATGTGTGGGTGTTGTAATGGCAAATTCAGATTTTCCTTTTAACTCCAAAGATCTTGACGAATATCTGGATTTCCCTATCATTACCGATGGTGCTGACCACCATCACGTCCATGCTGCCCATTTAAAACTATCTAAGACTATCAAATCCGTTGATGGAACACTCATGGAAGACATGCCTGAGTGGGGAACAGCAGGAAGTTATATAGTGATATGTACAGGAGTGGGTGATACTGTATCAGAAGCCAAAGAGGCTGCTTATAAAGTGGTAGATAAAGTCAAATTTGGTAACGATGAACACCACAGAACAGATATTGGTTCCAAATGTGAAAAAATGTTACCCAAATTACACAAATTTGGATTTTGTAAGGGTTGGAACTATTGATTTTTGAATTTTTTTGAGTTATAATATTACAAATGGTGGTACTGGATCAAAATATGAATTAACAGATGAGATTGTGGAGATTGCACGGAATACGGCATTATCATTAGGATTAGATTGTGATATATGTTATTATAATAAATGTATCTTTGAGGAGAAAAAAAATCAACATCTTTTACCTACATAATGACCCAAAAGTGTGTGCAGAAATGCACAATAATAAACATGTGGTAAAAATGGTGGTTGAACAAATTCAGTTATTATCTACTGCACACCGTATACTTGACGGTATTCAAGTTGCTGGTAAATCTAAAACTGGTCGTAATGTAAAACGATGGATACTTGAAAATAAAGAATTGGATTCTATATTATATTCTGCTACTCATCAGAATCATCCTAGTGCTGTATGGGTACGCCAATCAAAAGCAAACTATATCTGGTTGACAAAAATGACTTTAGCACTCTGTAAAGAATATACATACAGATATGGTAAGGTACATAAAGTTGAAACTTCTGGATTACTGCATGTACTAATTGAAAATAATCCTCAAAATATTTCCAATGGTCCGTTCACAGAACCCACACCAGCAATGCCTGATGAATGTAAAGTTTCTGGTGATTCTATTTCATCTTATCGTAACTACTATATCAAACACAAACAACATTTAGCATCCTGGCAAGGAAAGATAAATAGTAGAAAGACACCACAATGGTTTATAATTTAAATTCCCATCAACAACTAATATGGTACTCGTGAAATGCCAACTTATGAATTTAAGAACAAAGAAACCGGTGAAATTTCTGAAAGAGTTTTCAGTTACCTTAAGTTAGACTCATTTCTTGAAGAAAATCCCAATCTAGAACGATACCATACCTTTGAGAACTTGCCCGTTCTCTCTGATGCTTCACGGATGTCTGTCCCTCGTACAAAAAAAGCAGATTCAGGATTTGAAAAATATGTTATCAATAGGATAAAAGAAAAAGTTCCCGGTAATACTTTAAGTGACCACAAAACACACGGGAACAGAGAGTGGTAATACAATTTCTCAACAAACTACGGGGTTTTAATGGTCACAAAAAGAAAAGTAGTATCAGAACAAGTGCCTCATCATCAACATCAACAAGAGAAAGAACAACAAAAAGTACACACAGCAATAAAATTAAAAATAGATGATTTAAAAACTTTTGATCCGTTAACAGACAATCAAAAAAAGTTTTTTGATGTATACAAAAGAGGTGATTATTTTGTAGCATTACATGGTGTAGCGGGTACAGGTAAAACATTCTGTGCCTTGTATAAAGCATTAGAAGAAGTCTTAGATAAATCTAATCCTTTTAATAAAATTATTATAGTAAGATCGGCGGTACAATCCAGAGAAATTGGTCATCTTCCTGGTGATGTGAATGAAAAGATGGATATTTTTCAGCAGCCGTATAAACAAATTTGCGAAACACTTTTTGAAAGAAGGGATGCATATCAAAGACTAGTTGAACAAGGTCATATTGAATTTATATCCACAAGTTTCATTAGAGGGTGTTCGTTTGACGATGCCATTATTATTGTGGACGAGATGCAAAATCTCGCATTTGAAGAAATTGATACTGTTATGACCCGTGTTGGATATCGTTCAAAAATAATTTGGTGTGGCGATTATCGTCAGACTGATTTAAATAAGAAAAAGAATGATATGACAGGTATACTAAAATTCTTTGATATTGCTATGCACATGAGTTCTTTTACAAAGATTGAATTTACCGCAGAGGATATAGTAAGAAGTAGCCTTGTTCGTGAGTATATTTTAGCCAAATTACAAGTTGAGGACCATATTATTTCATAAATATATGAAGTTCTTTTAAACAATGAAAATACCAAATAAAAAAAGTGATTGCTTTATGTTTAAATATTGTCCACCAAAAACCCTAGAAAAACTAGAAGCCAATACATCGGCTACAGGTAAAAGATTATATACTTTACCTGACGGATCTCGTGTACCTTCAATTACTACTGTTCTTAGTGCTTTGAAGAAAGAATCGATTCAAGCATGGCGAGATAAAGTGGGTCATGAAGTGGCTAATAAAATCTCACGAAAGGCGGCAGGTAGAGGCACAAATGTCCATACGCTTTGTGAACAATACTTAAACAACGATCCTCTTGGTGATATTATGCCTGATGCCAAAGAGATGTTTAAAACACTTAAACCACTTTTAAACAGAATCAACAATATTCACTATCAAGAAGAAACATTATACTCTACCAAACTGGGTGTTGCTGGACGTGTGGATTGTATTGCTGAATTTGATGGTAAATTATCTGTTATTGATTTTAAAACATCTAGAAAGATTAAGAAAAGAGAATGGATTGATGATTACTTTTGGCAGACTTGTTTTTATAGTCTGGCTTATGAAGAATTAGTAGGTGAGCCCATTCATAATCTCGTTATTATTATGGCTGTAGAAAATGAAGCACCTTTATTATTTCAAGGGAAAACTGAAGATCACATTGACGGTTTAGTTAATGCTATTAATTTTTACAGGAATCAAAAATAATGCCAGCAGTTCATAGAAATGGAGATTCTAGAGCATGTGGAGCGACCACTACGGTTGTCGGTGACACTAATGTATTTTGCAACGGACAACTAATATCAGTCAATGGTGATCCCAATACGGATGGTGGAGGTTCGTTGATTGCTCAATGTAATAATGTTTTTGCTGATGGAAAATTAGTGGTTATTTTGGGTAATGATGCTGATCCAGATTCACAGTGTATTCCTGTTGGTGGAGCACACTGCGATCCTTCTGCAACATCAGGTTCGCCTAATGTTTTTACCGGAGCGTAATAGATGTAAATGGATTAACTTAATACATAACTAAATAACCCACACTTTGACTACCAAAGGATAAAAAAATGAAAAAAATAATCGCTTTACTCTTGTTATCGACACCACTTTTTGCTGCGACATTACCCGATCACACAATGACTCCTGGCAAAGCAGATCCCACATTAACAGCAAATGTTCTGTGTGGTAAAAGTTTTACGACATCATCAATTCGCAATGTTCCAGAATCACTTAAAAAGAAAATTTATGCACAATATAATGTTAAGAATCATGAGGGATATTGTACAGGAACAGAAGGTTGTGAAATCGACCATCTGATATCGCTAGAATTGGGTGGAAGTAACGATATTAAAAATCTGTGGCCACAATCTTTTGAAGGTCCTTATTCAGCACATTTAAAAGATAAATTAGAAAACAAACTTCATGTATTAGTGTGTACTAACCAGATAACATTGGAAGAAGCACAATATTCTATTTCTACCAATTGGATTCTGGCATACAAGAAGTATATTGGTAATATTGGTAATTAATGATTGACTATGTTGAATAAATAGTATACAATGTACTATGAATGTGCATTAATTTTTAATAACAAAATGGAGTTTTATATGAAGAAAGCAATTATGGCAACAGTATTAATGGGTATTTTTGGGTCAGCAATGGCAACGGAAGTAGGTATTGAAGGTGGTCGTACTTATGGATCTACTGAAAATTCTGCTATTCGCTTAACCGTGGATCAGCCTGTCGGTGCATTTGTTGTACAAGGTAATTATTCACGCCCATCCACTGGAACAGTTCGTGCCAATCAATTTGGTGCTTCTGTAGGTTACGGAGTTCTTGTTGGGCCTGTAACTATTACTCCTCGTGTTGGTGCTGCCTATGTAAGTAACACTGGTGCTGAAACTGGTTATGGTGTAACTGCTGGTGTTGATGCATCTGTTCCTGTATATCAAGGTGTTTCAGTGGTTGCTGGTATTGATCGTTTTATCGGGCAAGATTCGGTAAATGCTTTGAATGGTAATTACGTTTTTGCTGGTTTGAAATATAAGTTTTAAATGATTTAGTAGTGGCAAACTCAAGTCGAGAGTATGTTGCGAAAAAGAATGGTAGTTTAACGCTTGGCAAGAAAATTATTGCGGACCCGGGGGCAGCACCCGGCATCTCCACCATAAGGAAGTTTAATGAATGACGATAAAGAGTTGATTGACAAAGGAACATACTACGAAATCAAAGATTACGAACCAATCGTAAATTGTGATGAAAATGGTAATGTTGTTAGCGTAATCCACTGTCCGTATATTCCAAAGTTTCTTTATGATGGGGATGAAACAGATTAGACGTGATAACAAGTATTAAAAGGATCTACCCGGCAAAGCGGAAGCCGTTAGGATTGAGACAACTCGGTCGTAGAAGCAAAAAACGTAAACGCAAACAATAGCGAATACACATTATTAGCAGCATAACAGCCGCTTAGGGTTTCGGGGGATTTCCTAGTAACAGAATAATCTCCCACTTTCTAATTTTAAAACGAGGTATATCATGAAGTCACTATTAATTGCTGTAATATCATTGTTTAGTTTTTCGGTATTTGCTGCTGATGCTCCTGTTGCCGCACCTGCACCAGCCGCTAAAGCACCTGTAGTTTCTCCTGCTAAGAAGAAAGTTGTAGTTGCTCCTGCTAAGAAGAAAGTTGTAGTTGCTCCTGCTTCCACCACTAAGTAATTCTCGGAGTTTTTTTAGGAATAGTTTTTTCTCAGTATGAAAAAATAAAACTTTCCAAACCCCCCCAATAATAAATTTAATTCGTGACTGGAGAACTGGCCAAAGTATCGGCTCATCAAAAAGGAAGAATAATGAACGACCTAAAACGCAATCTAGTATTGCTCAGTATCATTGTTGCCGCTTGTTCCATACCTTCGTTATCTCATGAAATAACATATGCTTTGGTACAACATGAAGTAACTGATAATTTCAATAAACAAGTTGACTGTTTGGCAAGAAATATTTACTATGAAGCAGGCTCAGAACCATATGAAGGTAAACTAGCCGTTGCTGGTGTTGTAATGAATCGTGTAAATGATCCAAGATTTCCTCATACAATCTGTGGAGTTGTGTTTCAGAAAGAAAATGGAATAGCACAATTCTCTTGGACAGATAAGAGAGTTTCAGACAATAAAGATAAATATCAATGGGAAGAATCAATGATTGTTGCCAAGAAATCATTGACAGACAAACACTTACATGATATAATTACTAAATCAAATGCGGAATTTTACCATGCAGAATATGTTAATCCAAATTGGAACAAAAAAAAGATTATTAAGATAGGTAAACACATATTCTACGCACAAAATAATGGGAATAAGCCCATTAATCCCATTATTAAAAACTAGAGGTAATACGGTGCCAACAAAAGATGAGATTAAAAATTTTAGTATGATGATTGAAGTGTATGCAGCAAAGAAGAAACTGGATATAATGGATGCAATAGTTCATTACTGCCAAGAAACTGGATTAGAAATAGAAATTGCCGCTACACTTGTATCATCAGCACTTAAAGCAAAACTAAAAGAAGAAGCGCAAAATCTTAATATGTTGAAGAAGTCTGCTAAGTTGCCAATATGAGCGAGGTGATAGAACTGAATACAGGATTTGCCTCATTTGCTTTATATCAAGCGGTTCATTTACATTTTATTTCACCATATGATTATTTTTTATATAATGGTAAGACTACGATAACAAAAGATGGCTTTGCTAAGAGAAAGGATAGATTTACCTTTCATAAATTAGCACGAAAGTATAACATTCACGATATGAGAAATTTCTTTGTTGCTAATATGTTAGAGAAGGCAGATCGATGGACACATGAGTTTATTGAGCCCGATGCTGAAGATTGTTACAAGAACTGGCAGAAAAGAAATCAATCTCTTACATATATCTTTGAACAAAATGTAGAAAAACTAATGGATTTAGTTGATACGCCAAAACAACTTCTCGAAGTAAAAACTGGTAACTTCCCTATTCTACTAACACAGTTTCTTCAAAATGAAATTTGTATAGAAACTCTGGTAATTATGAATGATATATTGGGTTTCTTTAAATCATGGGATAAGAAGATTGATGATGATATATTCTGGCCCGATATTAAGTTAAAATGTGAGAAGTATACACCATTTTTAAGATACGATGAAGATAAATTTAGAAACATATTAAAAGAGAAAACAAAAAAATATGCTCAAGCCTAAAATAAGCATGATAAGGTTAGATTTAGATGGAGTAATTTGTGATTTTGATAAGCGATACAAAGAATTGTATGGCATGGAACCAAGAGAAGCAGAAAAAGAAAAGAAATTTGATCGCTTCTTTGATGAGTTTATTGAGAAACAAAACTTTGCTACATTGGATTTAATGCCAGGTGCTCTTGATCTAATTAACTATTTGCGAAGATTACAAGTACCCACGGAAATTCTTTCATCTACTGCCAATGAAAACCGATACGATGAAATCTCTCGACAGAAAACTCAATGGCTCAAAGATCATCAAATTGAATTTAAGACAAACTTTGTACCAGGTAAGCGATTGAAGTGCCAGTTTGCCACACCAGAATCTATTATTATTGATGATACTGAATCTGTTATCCGTCAATGGAAAGAAGCAGGTGGAATAGGTATACTTCATAAAGATGCACCTACAACAATGGTAATATTGGGAATGTATGTTTGACAAAGCATAAATAATACTGTATCATTATACTTGTAGTTGATTATGTAATTTGTGAAATAATCCGTATATAACGTTAATAAAAGGAAATTTAATATGAGTTCATTTAGTAATCTCAAACGCCAATCCGGCAATCTAGACAAACTAGCAGCAAAAATCAAAGAACTTGGAGCAGGATCATCCGAAACATCAAGATCGGATGAAAATTTTTGGAAGCCTGAAGTTGATAAGGCAGGAAATGGAATGGCTACAATTCGTTTTCTTCCAGCCTCTGGTGCGGATGGTGAAGATGCATTACCATGGGTTAAGTATTTCTCTCATGGATTTCAAGGTCCTGGCGGTTGGTTAATCGACAACTGTTTAACTACCAAAGGTGGTGAATGTCCCGTTAACGCCTAATTTTAGACACAAGCGGCTTTGTAGAGTAATCTACATCGAAAAATTTTGTGAACTGTCTGGAAAGCTAAGTTCATGTTTGAATATGCCAATCAGCAGGTAAGCATAAATGTATGAGATACCATATCTAATAGGATATTATTGCGATGGACACGGTAACATATTTAGCACCAAAAAAGGTTATTTAAAAATGTTAACGCCTCATGCTCACTATGGAAGAAGTGATAGTCCATACATGAGGATTAAGTTGGGCGGCAAAAATAGATTAGTCCACCGTGTTCTATGTTCTATTAAATTAGGTATAGAATTGTTAAGTGATGAGCATGTTAATCATCTGGATGGTAATACCCAAAACAACAATTTGGATAACCTTAAAGTTGTAACACACCAAGAAAATGTTGAACATGCTGTGAAGAATGGATTATATTGTTCAGGTGAAGAATGTTATAATCGACATAACAAATTACATTTATGAAACTTCAACGACTATCCGATGACTCGGAGTACAGACCAAATGCGATTGGGTCTGGAAGCGCAAAAGTTCCTAACAAGGAATGTGATATAGTCTGATCTTATATGAAAATATAAGCAGTTTCTTTAAGAAACGGGATGAGTGGTAGCGTATTCATCTGAACATAATGTTGTCAAGCAAATAGTGTATTATGGAATTCTGGTATTGAAGCAAACAAGACTATCGCTCGTGATCGTAAGCGTAAATTAAATTATGTTGCGAACGTCTACGTTATTTCTGATCCAAAGCATCCAGAAAATGAAGGTAAGGTATTTCTGTATCGATTCGGTAAGAAGATTTTTGATAAGATTACCGAAGTAATGAATCCTGAATTCGAAGATGAAAAGGCAATCAATCCATTTGATTTTTGGAAAGGTGCTAATTTCAAAATCAAGATTCGGAAAGTTGAAGGCTATCAAAATTATGATAAATCTGAATTTGAATCTGCATCACCTTTGAATTCTGATGATGGTGAAATGGAAGAAATTTGGAAGAAAGAATATTCTCTGAATGAGTTAATTGATGATTCTAAGTTTAAGACTTATGAAGAAATTAAGAATCGTCTTGATAAGGTTCTTGGTCTGAATGGTGAAGCACCTCGTACCACTGTTGAACAAGCCAAGTTCGCACCTAAGAAACCTATTGTTGCTGAACCTAGCCTTTCAGAAGATGATGATATGGAATATTTTTCAAAGTTAGCAGAAGAAGATTAATCTTGCATGCCGTGTGAAGGTAGTAGCACCCGATCCCCACCCTAAAAAGTGGGGATTTTTTATACGGTTCTGACTACTCCGTATTGGGCTTTTACTAATACAGGATCATCGTTTCTAACACCAACATATGCCATATTACCACCACCTTGTCCGCCACTTACATTAGAAACATTATTGTTATTGATGATTGTTGGTGCTGAATTTTTGCCTTCACCTGGTGGTTTCAATTGTTTATTTTCTTCCTGTGATTTATTCATTCTATCACCTACAGGAGATGGAGATGGTGTGGGTGTAGTGGGTGTGGGTGTAGTGGGTGTTATTTTAGAACTTTTAGCCCTAGCCTTAGCCATCTTTTCTGATACTGCTTGTTGTATTGTTTCTTCATCTGCATCAGGCATCGACATTCTTAAAGAAGATTCAACGCCTTGAACATCACCTCTTTCTGCCGCCACATCTTCTTGATGACTTTGTAGACTCTTAACACCCAATCCTACAGCCGCGGCACCAGCCATAGGAGCAACAACTGTTCCCAAAACTGATCCTACACCAGTAGCAGTACCAGCAGCACCGGCACCAGCAGCAGTAGCAGTACCAGCAGCACCGGCACCAGCAGCAGTAGCAGTACCAGCAGCACCGGCACCAGCAGCACCGGCTAATGCGGCACCTCCAGCAACTGCTGCACCGCCGATAAGAAGTGGAACAGCCATTTCAGCGGCACCGGCAACTTCAGCAACGGTACCTAAAACTTTACCTATTGTTCCAATGATACTACCAGACTCCTCTGCTGCCGGTTTAATTGCCTCAGTCATCCCTTTACTTTTATCAGAGAGTTTATCAACAATATTCTTTTTTTCTTTTGTTTTTTTTGTTTGCCCTTTCTTCTTCTGTTCTAAATCCTCGGTAATATCTTTTTCTCTCTGGTTTTCATCTTGTTTATTTTCTTTAATTTGTTTTTCTTTTGATTTTTTTTCTTTATCACTAGATAACATTAATTTATAAATTTTTTCAGTTATTACATATATTTTTGATAAAACTTTGTTGGGTGTTTCTTTACTCTGTTTGGTGGCAGTATCTTTAGATGTATTTAAAGTTCTTGAAGATGCTTTAGTTTCAGGAGTTACCGAAGATGCTTTAGTTTCAGGAGTTACCGAAGATGCTTTAGTTTCAGGAGTTACCGAAGATGCTTTAGTTTCAGGAGTTACCGAAGATGCTTTAGTTTCAGGAGTTACCGAAGGTTTTATTTTATCTGTTTCAGTTGGAATTTTATCCTTATATGTATTTTTATCATTAACACCCAATAAATTACTAACTTCACCTGCCATAAAAGAACCAAAGCCTTTTCCTCCAAAAAGATCTTTAACTACTGATGCTATCTTTTCTTCAGAAGCACGATGCATTGAATCTTTTAAACTCTTTCCTTCTTGACGGGATTCAGCAAAAGTTTCAAAAAAATCTTTATCTCCTAAACCTTTTTTGCTACTACTTTTTTTCTTTTTTTCAGTATTTTGTTTTTTCTGTTGAGTTTCTTTTTTCTTATTATTCGTATCACGATTTAATAAACGAACTAAAAGATCAGCAATACCATCCTTCATTTTTGGTCGATCTGATGCTCCAGTAGATAATTTTGTTCTTTCTACGCCATCAGAAGATGCAGATGTAACTTGTTCTACTGTAGGAGTTGTTGGAGACTCTTTAACTGTAGGAGTTGCAGATGTAACTTGTTCTACTGTAGGAGTTGTTGGAGACTCTTTAACTGTAGGAGTTGCAGATGTAACT
>Ga0208876_1000230_pt1 | contig 19144 bp, 2 predicted proteins | sample CryBogCBH03Jun09_FD_184614 | JGI IMG/M metagenome (GOLD analysis project Ga0208876, IMG submission 184614) | Freshwater microbial communities from Crystal Bog, Wisconsin, USA - CBH03Jun09 (SPAdes) | ecosystem: Environmental > Aquatic > Freshwater > Lake | place: Crystal Bog, Wisconsin, USA... | reverse complement strand
ACCAAACGGCAACATCGTCGTATTCGGTGACCAAATCTCAGTAAACAATTCAAATCTTTCAGCAGTCAATGGCACTATCGCTATTGGTCGTGAGAGTTATGGTCAGGGCGCTTTGGCTAGTTTAGTAGCAATTAGTGGTTCAACGCTTACTGCAAGACAAGTAGAAACATCTGGAGCATTATTGGGCACTGAGTCGACCTCGGTTATTACATCTGAGTGGTTGCTTGATCCAACTAACGTTACGATCGCCGCAAGTACATCGACAAATGCAAACGGCACTACAACGCCTGCCGGGACACTAGCTACTGCCCTAGCTTACGCGGGTGTATCAAATATCAATACGGCTGATATCAAGGCATCGGTTGATTTAGGTGGCACGGTGAATGTTGTTTACACAGGCACCATGACTCAGTCAGGCTTGTTAGCATTTGCACCTGCTACGGGCGTGACTGGAACGCTGACTTTGAACAACCTTTCTGGAACAATGGGGTCCACATCTAATGTGACATTATCAGGTGGCATCACCAACAGTGGGGCTGGAACGGTAAATTTGAATGTATATTCAAATGGTTCAATATCTGTTCAGTCAACTGGAGGAATAACCTCAACTGCTGGAGTCATTAATGTTGCAATGCAAAGCGCCAATCAAGTAACTAATAACTCTGGCGCACAATATCCGAATATTACAATTTCCGCCAATGTAACCACTCGCGGTGGTTACATTGTGTTGGATGGTACCGGCGGCACAATTAATGGGCTCGGTACTGCAAACCCAACAATCACTCGCGGTGCTAACCTAACAGATTCAGGTAAGGGTGGAGGTGTAAACCTAGCGAGCGCCATGGTTGCAAATACAACAACTACAGGTGCCTTAGCTAGCAGTAGCACCACAGGTGGCAACCTTGTCGTTGCAACTTCTGGGTTGTTTAATGTTTCATCGATTGCAACCGTAGCGCTTAGCATTGGCGGCTCCATTAATATTTCCGCAGTTGGCGGGAATACATCAAGCGCAGGCGGATCATACGGATTTGCCCCCGCTGCCGGCACTATTACGAGCACTGGAAACATGTACATAGACGTAAGGACTCCATTTGCAGTCAACACTACATTTTGGAATAAGGTCGCTATAACATCCTACGCGGGTAGTATCACAATCCTCTCATCCGCAGCTGGCAGCGTCGGAGGTTTTGGTCAGATGGCTATTCAGGGCCCAATTTCGGCATATGGCCCAATCACTATTACCGCGCTTGGGGTTGGTAATACGATGAATACGACGAATCCAACATTAACAAGCACCGCAGCAGGGACAGTCACCTCTACTACAGGTTTGGTTAATATTACTGTTAACTCACAGAACCCAATTTATGCAACTACATTAGCCGGCTTAATTACAGCTCCTCAGGTCAGTATTGCGGCAACGAATACAAATACTGCTGGCCAGGGCATATCAATGATTGGGGGAAGCAGTGGTGTAACAATTACTGCTGATCCAACCGGTGTTATTACTTATCCTACCGCTGGTAATGCATTAAGTGTTACTGCTACCGTTGGTACGGCTGGCCAAACTGGTGGAATTACGATTACTGGTGGAAATATTATCAACCAATCAAATGGCGGCAGTGTGTCATTTGTCACTAATGGTGATTTGACTGAAACATCCGCAGTAAATTTTTCAAAACCAAACACATCTACCGGCACACAAACAATTACCTATGACACGAGAACAGGTAATGCTACTAGTCAAATTACTACTGGGTCATTTACGTATAACGCTACTGGCGCGACAAAAAAAGTTAACTATGTAGAGGAATCAAACGGATCAAATTTAACAATTGGAAACTCTACAACATCCTCTATTGCTTTATCAGGTTACATCCTGGTAGATAACACCAATAGCGGTGCTTTGACCCCAAGCACAACGCCAACAGCTAGCAATATGACAACCTTGGCGGGTGTAACTGCACAAGGTGCTTTATCGGCAGGTGACTACATCAGTCTTTCTGGAATTAACAACAGCGCAACTGTTGCTGCTGTTGCGTTAGGCGCAACTACCTTAACGGTAACCAATGCATCTACAGCAACTACTGCTATCTCAGTCATCGGAATGCACAATAGTGCCAATAAAGGAAATACTGGTATTACCTCTACAGGTGCGATTACCGATAACGCCAATGGTGGCGGTATCGTATTCAAATCCAATGCAGACATTAGCCAAACGGGTCCAGTCACTGTTGCCGCTAATACTAGTGGCGCTGCCTCAAGTATTGTTTATGACACAACTACAGGTAATTTAAATTCATCGATTACCAGTGGCGCCTTAACCCTAACGGGCGGGGTTTCTGCATCAAACACTGCGATTAATTTTGTTGAAAAAACAGCAGGAGCTCAAATTACCGTTAGTGCTGTGTCAATGCCGGGTTATATCCTCCTCGATAACACCTATGGTGGCACTGCAGGAGCAGGTGGTACGCCTATCTCTGGATTTATCAATCAAACGAATGCTGCGACTCTGGCAACCGCTACTGCTGGTATTACTGTCAATGGCCCCCTATCTTCCGGTGCGTATGCGGGCACCAATGCCATTACATTAAGTGGAACAAGTAATGGCACTTCTACAGCCTATGGCGTATCTACGGTAATAGGTGCAACCCTAACTGCACCAACCGGTAACATTAATATCACTGGCACAAATATAGGGACAAGCGGCATCAATGCTGGTGCTGCAATTACTGCCACTACTGGCAACGTAACAATGATTGGTGTCGAAGCCGCTGGCACTTCTTCTAGCGCTGTAAATTTATTAGCTGCAGCTAATGTTACTGCTGGTGGGAATATTTCTATCTCTGGTACTAGCTTGGGTACTGCTAGCACAGCTGCGGGCGTTCGATTTACTGGTGGCACTTCACCGGCATATGAGGGTATTGTTGCCGGTGGCAGCATATCAGTAAACGGCTATATCGCTAATAGTGGTACAGGGATTGGTAGCGGTGTCATCACTGCTGGTACAGTGTACTTTCAGTCCAGCGGAGATACGACTATCTCTGGTTCAGCCCCCAACAGTGTGACGTCAAACACCGGCGTTTCTCTTAACAGTGTAGCGACCAACGTAGGTGGAAATTTCACGGTACAAGGCTCAACACTAGCAACGGTCGCTAATTCCAGTGGCGCGAGTATTCCGAGTGTTGCGCAACCTGCACCTGGTACTGCTGCATATGGTGCCTCAGAAGGTATTTATTACTTGAACGCTGCATCAATTACTGTTGGTAGTAAAACTTACACAGGTATTAATGCTGTCGGCAATATCAGTATGGTTGGCCAAAGTAGCGGTGCTGGTTGGGGTTTATATGATTTTAGCGCAGCGATTACTAGCAGTACTGGCAATATCAGTATTGCAGGTACTAGTACTAGTTACTATGGTTTGCAAAACAGTGGTGTTCTTACCGCTAGTGCTGGATCAGTCTCTGTAACTGGAGCCTCAGCCACCAATACCGCTGTACTTGCTACCGGAATTATCTCTGCAGCCTCTGGCGTCACAGTAACTGGTACTGGCAATCTAGGAGTTGCTGCTGGTACTGCGGGCGCTGTTTCTTATACTGGTGCGATTACCAATACTGGAGCAGGCGGTGTAACCATCAGCTCTACTGGTAATACTGCTGTTGGTGCGGTAACCGATTCTGGCTCTGGTGGTATCAGCATTACTGGTGGCCAGGGTGTTGCTGCTGGTACAACGACTAACGGAACCATTACCTCTGTTGGTGTTTTGACAAATACTGGTGGTGGTGTCATTTCCCTATCGATGGCTCAGCCAACATCCTCTACTGGCGGAGCAATTGAGACTGCAGCAGGCGTCACTTCAGGTAATGCCTCTGTTTCTTCAAATGTGTCTTACGGCAATATTGGTGGCGTGATGGGTGCTGTTAATGCAGCCACAGTCAATAGCGTCAACTACCGTGCATACACTCAGGGTATTGGCGTCACACTAAAAGCAAGTTATACCCAGCCATATGGTACGGCTTATAACAGCGTATTAGCAAAAGATTGGTTGCAAAATCCAGCTTATGCTACCGTTACGGTAACCGGTTCAGCGAACTTCGGTGCGCCTACGATTACGGCAGCGCAAGCGCAAGCCTCATTGATTTTTGCGGGCACGATCGGATCAGCGAGTAACTCTAATTTAGTGCAAACCGCTACCAATTTAGACGGCACAACCAACATCCTTTCCACCTTAGGAAATGTGGTCACTACGGTTGGTGCTGGTAATACCTATACCATCACCCCTAAGGCTCTGACGATTACTGGCACCCAGCTATCGTCGACCTATAACGGCGTCAGTACCTACGAAACCGTTGCTAATGCGGGTTACACCATTTCTGGATTGGTCACTAATTTCAATACAGGAACTGTAGCTTCTCCAGTGACCGGTTCTGCCACTGGCGATGCGGTCAGTAGTGTTACCCATGTGATTAAAACTGGTGCTACTGTATTGAGTAACACTGCCATTGCTCAAGCATGTGCTACCACTAATTGCTATACCGATGCGGTGAGTGCAGCATTGGGTACTGGTTTATCTAATTACACCATTGCATATGTATCTGGCACATTTAATGTCAGTAAAGCGGCGCTGACCATCACCCAGGGAAATAGCACTGGAACTTATAGTGGATCTGCTCAAACATTTACGCCAAGCTATTCAGTCAGTGGTATTTTGGGCGCCGACTCTGTGAGTTCGCTCTCAACCAACACACAGACTGGCACTAATGCAGGAAGCTATACCGGAACCATCTCTGGAGCTACTGGTACGGGTTTATCAAACTACACCATTGCCTACACTCCTGGCACTTTAACCATTAATGGCATTCCTGTGTATGTCACCGCAGCCAATGACACCAAGGTATATGGTTCAAGCATTACAGGTGGTGCCATTACCTATAACAGCAGTGGCGTATCTACCAATCCAGCAAGTACTGCCTATACCGTGACTGGATTATTGGCCGGTAACAGTATTTCAGGCTTAACATTGACCAGCCTTGGCGGTCAAATAAGTGCAGGTGTTGGCAGTAGTCCATACAGCATCGTGCCATCTGCCGCTACGATTAGTGGATCAGGGTCAGGAAATTACACCGTGTATTACAACAACGGCACGATGACCGTTACGCCTAAGCCTATTACGATTACGGCGAATGCAGTTACTACTCCAGTCTACGGAACATCAAGCACTTTGTCGCAAACGGCTTATACCGTTACAGGTGGTTTGGTGGGTGTTGATGCTATTACATCGTTAGCAATTAAATATGGAACGGGTAGTGGTGCGGGCACGAGCGTTCCTGGAACGGTCAACGCAGGAACCTATGCGGGTGCTTTGGTGCCAAGTAGTGCGTCCGGAACAGGTGGCTTCAATAGCACTAACTATACAATTTCATATGCGGCGGGCAGCTTAACGGTTAATCCACTCAGCCTCACGATTACTGCTAGCGCTCAAACGGGTGCTACCTACGGTACTGCGTATTCTTTAGGATCTAGTGCCTATACCCAAAGCATTGCTACCTTACCAAATGGTGATGCACTCTCTGGTGTGACTTTGCAATCGGGTGGCGTGAACCTAGTGCCCGGAACAACTAATGCAGGCACTTACACGATCACACCAAGTGCCGCTACTTTGTCATCCGGTATTGCTGCTAATTACAATATTATTTACGCTACTGGCACATTGACAGTTGGCAAGGCTAGCCTGACGATTACGCCAAATGCCGTGAGCACCACCTATAACGGCACGACTCTCGATAACACGACGTATTCTGATGCGATTGCTAATTACTCAGTCGTTGGATATAAAAACACCGATAGCAGCGCTAATACTCCGGTGACATTGACTGGAGCGATGACCTTCACCAGTAGCGGCCAATCGACGGTAACGAATGCGGCCACCTATACCTATGCCGTTGGTACGTTAGCAGGTACATCAACAAATACCAACTACAACATCGTATGGGCTAATGCACCAAACAATACCTATGTTATTAACAAAGCACTTGCAACAGTAGTCGCCACCAAGCCTTATGACGGCACAACCACTTTTGCTGCAAGTACTTTGACTATTACTGGTGTTGGTTCTGAAAAGCTTAGTGCAAGTGCAGGTACCGGATTAGCCAATAGTGCCAACGTAGTGGGCGTCTCGAGCCTGGTTACTTCAGGATATACCTTAGCTAACGGTACTAGCGGCACAATTGGTCTCGCTGCAAACTACATTCTTCCGAGCTCAACTTCTTCTGTCACTATTACCCCGTTAACGCTGACCGCTTCTATCAGTGGTGCTGCACAAACCAAGGTCTATGACACCACGAGCACGGCTAATCTCACTGCAGGATCTTGTAGCGTCAGTCCTTGTACCGCTGGTAATGGTGTCACGCTCTCTGGCAGCAACGCCACATCGGGTAGCTTCACCATTGGTGGATTTGTAGCAGGTGAGGGCGCTTACATCACCACGGCCACTGGTAATTACATTAATGCTACGAGCGGACTGGCAACACCTAACGTCACCCTCAATGCAGCAGCAGTAACTGCAGGTAGCCAAGCGAATGCAGTAAAAGCAGTCATTGCCCCAAGTAATATTGTGGCGCTCTCCAATACCACCTTGAGTAACTATGTATTACCGAGTGCTGCGATATCAGCTACTAATGCCACGATTACTGCAGCTGCCTTAGGAGTGTCTGCTAATAGTTATTCCATGTTTACGGGTGGCACCACCCCAACAGCAGTAGCGGGCGTGAGCGTCACGAGCGCATCACCATCGGCTCCAGCTAATCCAGGCGCTACTTCTTTATCTGCTCAAGTGACTGGCTTATTGGGAGCTGATTCAGTATCAGTATCTTTACCGTTGCCTGGTACTTTCTCAAGCGCTAGTGGTGGCACTTATACCCTCACACCAACGATTGCTAGTGGTATCACGGCGGGCAATTACAGCATTACACCTACGACAGGGGTCTTGTCTGTAGTTGGTAACCGTGACTTAGTTATCTCTGCAGGTAATGCCACTTATGTCTACGGCACTGTCACTGCGTCTAATTTGGCAACATCAGCTACACCAGTAGTGCAGTATTGCGCTGCTACGTCTGGATCCTGTGCTGGATCGGTCATCAACTTAACCGTAGCTACTACCGCAACTCCTAATATCTGGAGTGCGACTTCCACTACAGGTGGTATTTATAACTTTACGATTTCAGTAGCTACCCCTGGATACAGTACCGGTGGTTTTGCTAAGGTTGGAAGCTATGCAGCTACTGCATCGAATAACCAAGTTATTCATGTTGACACCACAACCGTGGTGAATACTTATTACGTTGCTGGCACTGTTGCGGTTACTCCATTGACAGTCACACCAGTAAATAATCAGGTCCCATCTAAGGTTTATGACGCAACGACTGCGTTAACCATGACCCCGCTCACCACTAGTGGCATGGCTCTTGCGGGTGATGTGTTGAGTATGACTGGTACAGCAGCTTATAACTCTAAGAATGCTGGTACTAATGTGGGTTACACCATTAGCAACCTGGCATTGGGTAGTGCTGATGCAGCCAACTATGTCTTAAGCACAAATACTTTGGCTGGCACTAATGGCACGATTACGCCAGCACCATTAACAGTCGCCGGCTTATCTGCAAACAATAAGGTATACGACACAACTAATGCAGCAACGATTTCTTCTGCTGGTCAAGCATTAGCCGGGGTATTTGGTGGTGACACGGTCAGCATTAGTTCTACTGGAAGCTACAGCGGAACCTTTAGTCAGGTCGATGCCGCGAACGGATTAACCGTGACACCAAAAACATCAACCGTAGGTGGTTTGACTGTGATGAGTGGTGTTACTTTGACAGGTACAGATTCTGGTAACTATTATGTTGCCGGTCCGAGCACTGCTCTTGCTGCCAACATTACCCCAGTGCCAGTGTCTTTGACAGGCACACGCGTCTATAACGGTACAACTGCATTCTCGGCAAGCAGTTTGACAGTGACTGGTATCGCAGGGCAAACCTTAGTCTTAGGAGGTAGCGGAACTGCCAATAGTGCTAATGTTGGAGTCGCTAATACCTTATCGAGTACTTCAGGCTTAACTTTAGCGAATGGTACTACTGGCACGATTGGCTTGGCATCTAACTACACCTTAGTGGGTGCAAGTAGCGCCATTAGCATTACGCCTGCGGCAATTACTGTTTCTGCTGCGGATGTGACTAAGACCTATGACGGAACGAATACCGCTACATCTACCCCAGTAGTTATTTCTGGAACGTTATATAACAATGCATCGAATAGTGGCACTAAAGATGCATTAAGTGGTGGTACTTTTGCCTACACCAACCCCAATGTTGGTAGTGGCAATAAAACGGTCACTGTGTCTGGTGTACTTGCTAGCGACGGAAACTCTGGCGCGAATTACACCATTAGTTACGTCAATAACACCACTAGTACGATTACCGCTAAGTCCATCAGTGTCACGGCTTTAGCACAAACGAAGTCTTACGGCACGAGCGATCCAACCCTTACATACACTGTCGCTGGTTTAGCATCAACAGATTCATTATTGGTGATGACAGGTAACCTGTTGCGCCAGGGTACTACTGCTCCCAATGTGGCTAGCAGCATTACTTATGAGCAGGTTGGCACTTACCCAATCGCCATTGGCAGCTTAAGTGCAGGTTCAAACTACACGATCTCTAGCTTCACACCAGCCAATTTAACGATTACGAAGTACGCTACTAATGCCTTGACAGTCACTGCCAATGCCCAAACTAAGGTCTACGGCACCAATGACCCAACCTTGACTTATGTCACAACAGGTTTGCCAGCTTCTCTGACAGCAGATGGCTTAACTTGGACTGATACAGCAGCAACGGCAGTAACAGGTTCATTGATTCGTGCAGGTATGACAGCTCCTGGAGTGGCGCCTAATGCCACACCAGAAGCAGTCGGTACTTATGCCATTACCAATACCTATGCTACAAGCCCCTTGGTATCGACCAACTACAACATCAGCTATGTCGGCGCTAATCTCACGATTACAGCAGCACCACTGACAGTTAGCGCTGCTAACAAAACCAAGTCTTATGCTACTAATGACCCAGCGCTGACTTTCAATAATCCAGTTGGCTTGATCAATGCCACGGTGGATGGCGTAGCCATTGCTGATACTAGCTCTGTGCTGACGGGAAGCTTGGTCCGCGCTCAAGCGCGTACTCTTGCAGGAGAGCAGGTTGCTACTAGTCCTTATGCCATTACACAGGGCACCTTAGCTGTCACTGGCGGTAACTACAACTTAGCTTTCACTCCAGGCACGCTCACCATTACGCCATATGCCGGCACGATTTCCGTATCTGCTGTCAATAATCAAAAGGGCTACGGTTCATCTGATCCTGCCTTAACTTATACAGTCAGCGGATTAGCCAACGTCATCCTCAGCAATGGCGTGGTGATTAATGACACACTTAAACCCACATCATTCTTTGCTGGTAATGTTGCACGTGCTGCTGGTGAGAGTATGGGCACTTATGCCATTGGGGTTGGTAGCTTGGCTCTCAATAGTGGGGCAGGTGCTAACTATTCTTGGACGCCAACAAATCCAGCCACCTTTACAGCAGCTACCTTCACGATTAATCCAGCGACCTTGTATGTCATCGTCGCAGATAACGGTAAGTTTGTATTCCAGAACGATCCTACCCCATTAACAACCGTGGTCTATTCTGGTTTCGTAAACGGTGATACCTCTACTACGGCAGCTGGTTTAGTTGCTCCAACGCTGACTCGTGTCAGCGCCGGTAATAACACAGTTGGCACGTACGCCATTACTGCCTCTGGCGCATCGGCCACCAACTACATCATCGTGTACCAGTACACCCAAGGCGTTACATCTGGCAATCCTACTGGTACGAATTCCAACTTCTATGTTGCTGGCAGCAATGATTTATTGATCTCTCCAGCGCCAGTAACGGCGGTGTATGGCACTGCTAATGCCAATATTAATTTAGGCAAACCAGTAGTACAAACTTGCTTGTCGCCTTGTGCTGCGCCTACTGATATCGTGACCCTCAATTACACGGGTACCAGCAATGGCACGCTGTCCTATGCAGATCCTGCCAAGGGCTCAGGCGGCGTATCTTTTGCCTTAAGCACAAACTATGACTCCGCAACGCCGGCATTGCGCAATGTAGATGCCTATACATTGACACCAAGCGGTATTTCACAAATTAGTAATAGTGCAGGTGGTAATAACTATCAAAGCGTATTTGGTTTGGGCTCCTCACTATCTATTACTCCTGCGCCAATCACAATCACTACTACTAATGTGACTAAGGTGTATGACGGCACAACTGCTGCTACCTCAGCAATGGGTGCTAGTGCAATGAATGTAGCGACTGGTACAACATCAACTGGTATTTATAGTGATGTGATTAGTGGCGGTAGCTTTGCTTATGCATCCCCTAATGCATGTGCTGGTACCTGTACTGTGAGCGTATCGAATGCTGCTATCAGTGGTACAAGTGTCGTTAACGCATTACCTAATTACAGTATTACTTATGTAGACAACACTACAAGCACTATTACCAAAGCAGCTCTGACGATTACTGCTAATGCACAAACAAAGATGTATGGCACTAATGATCCAGCACTCACTTACATCGTCAGTGGTTTGGCGGCAAGTGATACCGTAGCCTCGGTCATGAGCGGTTCCTTGACCCGCGTGCTCTCAGGTACATTGGCTGGCGAACAGGTGAACACCAGCACTGGCTATGCCATCTTGCAAGGCACGCTCGCAGCCAACGCTAACTACTCAACAAGCTATGTATCGAGTGTCCTCAAGATTACGCCACGAGCAATCTGGACTGGTCCTGGTGCTTGGCCTGGCCCCGGTCCAGCACCAGCTCCAGTAACTGTTACAGCAGTTGATCAGACCAAGGTTTATGGTTCCAACGACCCAAGCTTGGCATATACCGTCACTGGGTTGGTGAGTGTGACCCTGGCTAATGGCGTAGTCATTAACGACACAGCTGCTTCAGTCTTTACTGGAGGCTTGTTACGTGCTGGTACCTCTGCGCCTGGAGTAGCAACCGGTATCGCTAGCGAGCAGGTGGGAAGCTACGCTATTGCGAATAACAGTGGTACGGCACCTTTAGCCTTGAACGCTGGGGCACAAGCTAACTATGGTTTAGCAGCTAATGGATTTGTCTATAACGCTGGCACTTTAACCATTACACTGAATGCTGCAACCATCAATATTGTTGCCGCCAATAAGACTAAGTCTTACGCAACGAATGACCCAGCGCTCACTTACACAGTAAATGCCACCAATGGCTCTTTAGTCAATGCCATAGTCGACGGCGTACTGATTAATGACACTGCTGCAACAGTAACCAGTGGTACTTTGACTCGTGCACAGTACGGTACCTTAGCCGGTGAGCAGGTAACAACAGCTGGATATGCGATTACTCAAGGAAGTGTGGTGGCGGCTGCAAACTACGCTTCATCGACATTTACGCCAGCAATCCTCACCATTACCCCTTACGCAACACCGATCACCATTACAGCTGATGCTAAAACCAAGTCTTATGCAACGAATGACCCAAGCCTGACCTATGCGGTAGCTGGCCTCGTGAGTGGGGTAGTGGTTGATGGGGTGGCAATTACTGATACCGCAGCCAATACCATGAGTGGTTCATTATTGCGTGCTGGAACTTCTGCACCGGGCGTGGCTACTAGTGCTCTGAGCGAAAACGTCGGCACATATCTCATTGCTCAAGGTACTGTAGCTCCAAATGCTAACTACACTGCAACGTATACATCTGCAAATCTGACGATTACGCCATACGCCACACCGTTAACGGTTACTGCTAATAACCAGACTATGGTGTATGGCTCAAGTGGTATGCCAATTCTGACTTATGGCGTTACAGGTTTAGTCAACGGCTCAGTAGTTGATGGAGTGACTTTAAGCAATAACTCTGCTAGCGTCTTTACTGGCAACCTCAGTACTACTGCTACTGCGTATAACGGCACAGCCGCGTCAGCATCTAACGTTGGCAACTACCCAATTGCAGTGGGTACTTTGGCACTCAATACGGGTGAGGGCGCTAACTATACTTTTGTAGCTGCTAACAACTTCAATGCAGGCACCTTAAGTGTGACACCTGCACCATTAACCATTGCCGTTGCTGATAATGGTAAGTTCGTATTCCAGACGGATGCACAAGTCCAGGCATCAGCTACCCAGATTTCTCCTGTGGTCTATAGTGGTTTTGTGAATGGCGATGCACTAGGTGCCTTGAAGTCAGGCAGCACCTTGACTGAACCTACTGTTGTGAGAACGTCAGCAGGTAATGGAGTAGCAGGTAGTTACGCAATTACTGCATCCGGCTCCAGCGCATCTAACTACAGCATCACTTATCAATATACGCAAGGCATCAGTGCAGGCACGCCAAATGGCACGAACTCGAATTTCATTATTGCTGGTCCTTACGATGTCTTGATTGAAGCCAAGCCAACTACCGTAATGTACGGCACCAGCAGCGTGACCTACACAAGGCCAGTAGTGACATATTGCACGACATGTACTAGTGGCACACCTGGCATCGTAAGCCTCACTGGTACAAATGTCGGTAATAACTGGACTTTTGCAGATAGTCTTTCAGTTTCTGGTGGCATTACCTTTACCTTAGGCTCTAGCTATAGCACTGCGGCGGTAGCAACCCGTAGTGTCGGTGACTATCCTATTGCCCCTAGCAATGTAGCGCCAATCACTAATGCAACAGGCGGCACCAATTACAACAACTTGTACAAAGTGGATAGTGTTCTCACTGTCACTCCTGCCCCTATTTCAATTACCACCGCTAATGTCACTAAGCCTTACGATGGATTGACTACCACGGTAGGTGCAGCACCTATTACTACTGCAGGCACACAGACGTATTTTGGCGACACCCTCAGCGGTGGCACATTCACCTACACAAGTGCTGGTGCAGGGGCTGGTAATAAAGTGGTGACACCAGATTTAGTTGCAATTCAGAATGGTGCAAGCAATGTTGCGTCTAACTATGTCGTGACTTATGTGAACAATACAAGCAGCACGATTACACCTGCTGCATTAACGATTACCGCTAATGCTCAAAGCAAGCTTTATGGTACCAATGATCCATTGTTGAGTTATGTAGTGACTGGTTTAGCTAGCACTGATACTATTTCTAGTGCATTAACTGGTGGTCTATTACGTACAGGCACTAGCGCTCCAAATGTCGCCACTTCGCTCACCTCAGAAAATGTAGGCAGTTATGCCATTGGCCAGGGCTCATTAATCGCAAATAGCAACTATGTGCTCACTTATAATGGTGCAAACCTCACAATTACGCCTATTACTACTAATGTTGTAGTGACGGCTAATAACAACACTAAGGTCTACGGTGTTAATGATCCAACCCTGACATCAACCGCCCCAGCGTTACTTACGGGAGTTGTAGTGGATGGCTTAACCATTAATGACACGGTTAGCTCAGTCTTCACTGGCAATATCTTGCGTGCTGGAACTTCAGCGCCAGGTATTGCAACCGGTCTTGCAAGTGAGCAGGTAGGTAGCTATGCAATTAGTCAGGGCACCCTGGCTTTACCTGCTAACAGTAATTACAGCAGCTTTAGCTTTGTGCCTGCCACATTTACGATTACCCCCAAACCAGCGGGTATTAATGTTGTTGCTGACAATAAAACCAAGATGTATGCAACTAATGATCCAGCACTTACATACACTGCAAGCCTAGCAACTGGATCAGCTTTGGTTAATGGCACTGTTGATGGAATTGCCATTACAGATACCTTTAGCAATATCTTTACTGGCGCTATTACACGTGCGCTTGTTGCAACCTTACCGGGCGAGCAGGTGGGAAGCTATGCGATTACGCAAGGTAGCTTAGCTAGCCCTAATTACGCCGGTATTAATTACACACCTGGTGTTCTAACGATTACCCCACGCGGTCCTTGGACTGGCCCTGGGGCATGGCCTGGCCCTGGCCCTGCACCACAAGCCTTGACTGTAGTTGCTGATAATCAAACCAAGTCATACGCAACAAATGACCCAACATTAAGCTATACCGTTACTGGCTTGGCCTCAGTCACGCTCGCCAATGGGGTTGTCATCAACGATACTGCAGCAAGTGCATTAACCGGATCCGTAACTCGCTCCTTGTATGGAACAGTTGCTGGTGAGCAAGTGAATACCACATCTGGCTATGCCATTACTCAGGGTACTTTGACACAAAATGCAAATTACATGCCTTTGGTATTTACGCCAGCGGTGCTCACTATTACCCCATACGCTACGCCAATTGTGGTTACTGCAGCAGCTAAAACAAAATCTTATGGCACCAATGACCCTAGCCTGACTTATACAGTTGCTGGCTTGGTAAATGGAGTATCTGTTGACGGTGTGACATTAATTGATACATCTAGCACTGCTTTGACTGGTAATTTAGTGCGTGCTGGTACAAGCGCACCAAATGTAGCCACTTCTATTGCAAGCGAGCAGGTCGGTAGCTATGTGATTAACCAGGGAACCGTTTATGCAAGTAATTACAACATTACCTACAACTCTGCTAACTTAACAATTACGCCATATGCAACACCATTGGCTGTAGTGGCAAATGCACAAACTAAGGTTTATGGAACAAGCGATCCAAGCTTGACCTATAGTGTTTCAGCTCTGCCAAATATCCTCAATGCCGATGGTTTAACTTGGACAGATACTGTTGCAAATTCCATCACGGGTGGATTGATACGTGCTGGTACAAGTGCACCAAATGTAGCTACCTCCCTTGCAAGTGAGCAGGTGGGTAGCTATGTAATTAATCAAGGTACATTGGATGCTGCGAACTATAACTTGGTATACACGCCTGCCAATTTAACAATTACCCCAGCTGTCGTAACTGTGACCGCTAATTCTGCTACGAAGTCCTATGGCACGAGTGATCCAGCATTAACTTACACCACCAGTGGAATTTTGAGTGGAGTAGTGGTGGATGGCGTAACGATTAACGATAGCAGCGCAATCATGTCAGGCTCCTTAGGACGCGCAGGGTATGGCACAGTAGCTGGCGAGCAGGTGGGTACTTACGCAACAACCATTGGCGGAGTAAATGCTGGCGCTAACTACAGCACCTTGCTAATCCCAAGTACTCTCACGATTACTCCGTATGCAGGAACCATTACGGTTACTGCAGACAATAAGACGATGGTTTATGGCTCAAGCAGTCTGCCATCGTTGACATATACACCAACCGGCATTCCAAGCTCATTTAGCGTTGATGGTGTGACTTGGAGTGATGCTGCTGGATCTGTACTCACTGGTTTGCCAACCACCGCTGCAACAGCATTTAATGGCACAGCCGGGTCTGCCTCTAATGTCGGAACTTACGCCATCAATCCATCTGCCGTAGCCCTGACTGCTGGTGCGGGTGCTAATTACCGTACGCCTACATACGTCAACGGTACATTGACTGTTACCCAGGCTCCCTTGACCATTGCCGTTGCTGATAACGGTAAGTTTGTGTTCCAGACTGACGCAGAAGTTCAGGCATCAGCTACCCAGATTTCTCCTGTGGCCTATAGTGGTTTTGTGAATGGTGATGCTTTAGGGTCCCTCAAGACGGGTAGCGCCTTAACTCAACCTACTGTAGTTCGTGCGACTGGAGCAACGGCCGGTACTTACAACATAACCGCTACTGGTGCCAGTGCATCTAACTACAGTATTAACTATCTCTATACCAATGCTGGAAACACAGCCTCGACCTTTACGATAGCTGGCCCTTATGACCTCTTAATTAAGGCATCGACAAATAGCATTGTGTATGGAACGGCAAATTCGTCAGTGACGTATGGCGCTCCAACTGCTAGCTACTGCACAACTTGTACTGGACCAAGCAGCATTGTGAGTTTGACTGGAAGTCATACTGGAAATAATTGGACATTTACAGATGGCCTTTCAATTCCTGGCGGTGTTTCATTCACATTAAGCTCACCTTATGACAGCACTAATGCTGCAGCAAGAAATGTTGGAGCTTATGTAGTGTCAACTAGCAACGTTGTTCCTGTTACAACTACTGGTGCGGTGAACTATAACCATGTCTATACAGTAGATGGTTCAATGACGGTGACTCCATTGGCCATTGTTGTTACGGCAACTAATGCATCTAAAGTCTATGACGGTACTAATGGGGTATCAACTGCAACTACAGTTCCTGCAGCAATCCTGACTAATGCTAGCAACGCCTTAGCTTATACAGATGCGCTTAGTGGCGGTACGTTTGCATATCTAAACCCAAATGCAGGAGCAGGCAATAAGACTGTGAATGTTTCAGGTGTTTCTGCTGTTAATGGCTCAACAGATGTTTCTGGTAACTACACCATTACATATGCAGCCAATACAACCAGCACCATTACGCCTGCAGCATTGACGATTAATGCAAATAACCAATCAAAGATGTATGGAACAAATGATCCAAGTCTGACATATGTAGTCACAGGACTTGCGGTGACAGATAGCGTCTCTTCTGTAGTGACTGGTGGTGTATTGACGCGTACCAATACAGGCTTACTAGCTGGTGAGCAAGTGGGAAGCTATGCGATTACACAAGGTACCCTAGCGACGAATGCTAATTACACCGTTAACTTTGTTGACGGCACCTTAAATATTACTCCGCGTGGCCCTTGGACTGGTCCTGGTCCATGGCCTGGTCCTGGGCCTGCACCACAGGCTTTGGCCGTATCTGCGACTGCCAATACAAAAGCATATGGCTCCAATGATCCAAGTTTGGCTTACACCGTTGCTGGATTGGTTAATGTCACCTTGGCCAATGGCGTGGTCATCAATGACACGGCAGCCATCGTATTTGGTTCTACCAACGTATTGCGAGCAGGCACCAGTGCTGCTGGTGTTGCACTAAGCCTTGCTGATGAGCAAGTGGCTAGTTACACCATTAATAAAGGTTCGCTAGCGCTACAAAATAGTAACTATGGTTCAAGCTTCGCCTATAACAGTGCACAATTTACGATCACACCAAAAGTCGTGACTGGTGCCAGCATTGTTGCTGACAATAAAACAAAGATGTACGGCACTAATGATCCTGCTTTAACGTTTACCGCAAGCGCACCAGCTGGTACCTTTGTGGTCGGTACAGTTGACGGCATTGCAATAAATGATTCCGCTACCAACGTATTTACTGGTCAATTAACTCGTGCCCAAGTAAATACATTGCAAGGTGAGCAAGTGACTACAGCGGGTTATGCGATTACTCAAGGTTCAGTAGCTGGCTCTGGAAATTACTCCGGCTTTACATACACACCAGGAGTGCTGACAATTACCCCACGCCGTGCTTGGAATCCTGTTACAGATGGTCCTTGGATTGGGCCTGGACCAGCACCGCTTCCTTTAACCGTAACGGCTGTCCCTGCGACCAAAATGTTTGGTGCTGCAGATCCGGCATTTGCTTATACCGTGACCGGCTTAGTTAGTGTGACATTGGCCAACGGTGTGGTTATAGCCGATACTCCAGCCAATACATTTACTGGTGCTTTAGCTCGCATTGCTGGTGAGAATTCTGGTGGAATTTACGCAATCACGCAGGGTAGCCTGTTGCAGAATGCGAATTACTCATCCATGGTGTATGTCCCATCTACATTGACGATTGGTCTTGCTCCACAAACCATTAACAATATGGCTGTTGTTCAGCAACAGGTTGCCCAAGTATTTGTGCCAGATCGCCCAACTTACCTCATCAATAAAGGTGAGTTGATCTACGTACGCGATAAAGATGACTTAACGAAGTACTTGCAGGCTATTGAAGTGCCAGCGTCCGGTGCATTCAAATTCCCAGTACAGGATCAAATCATCCAGGACTTGATTAATCTGTCTGGCGAGAATGTGCCATCGGCAAAGCAGGCCGGTAGTTACAGATTGTTGTTATTGCCGCAGGGAAGCCGACTGGTCGTTACTTTGCCTGACGGAGCACCATTGCCATCGGGTATTAAATACGATGCGGGAAGCAAGAACTTTACTGTACCTAAGCTTGGTGAAGTGACCTTGCCACTATCTGTCAAAGTATCCTTGATGCGGGGCAATAAGGTATTGAGCGACAAGATTATGGTCGTTACTAAGTAAGCATGCCAATTGATATTCATGGCTTAGAAAACTCTCAAACGCATATTAGAAGTTTGGGGCGGCAACTCAAAGAAGCCCGCGAATCACAAGGCCATAATTTAGCAATCCTTGCTGGCCAATGCAATCTGTCAGTTACGCAATTAACTGCAATAGAGCGGGGTGATACTTTGGCATTTACTCGATCACAAGCTAATTATCTAGTGGCAATACAGACATATGCAAAAGTATTAGGGATTGGTATTGAGGCCGCGGATGGATTGAAGCAACAACTTGAGGACAATATTTTTATCCCAGAATTTCTGAGAAAGAAGTAATGAGACTTGCTTGGTTTCAGCTTTGTATCACTTTGCTGCTAGGTACTATGAGCTCCAATCTTTGGGCGCTTCAAAAGACGGTGATTGGAGATTGGGTGGTGCAGACTTCTCCTGGGTCTATTGAAGCATCTACAAGTGCAGGCACAACTTCGCTTGGTATGTATTGCCAGGCAGATCAGTGTATGTTTTATCTTCATGACAACTTAAGGTGTCGGCCAGGCAGTAAATCCCCCATATTAATGAGTGGCCTTGGCAATGCCGCATCACTCACAATTCAATGCGCCCAAATCAATGGGGTGCTCTTTCAGATTCTTGAGCCGTTTAATACCGTTTTAAACGAGGTAAAGCGGGGTGGAGGAATAGTGAGTTTTGCCGTCCCCTTGCAGAATGGATCTTTTGGGGTTTCTCGTTTTAGCTTGAATGGGGGCTTTGAGGCTGTTAGGCAAGCATTGCATGAGGCTGGTAATGCAAAGCAAACACCATCAAAACCCCTTGCTCCACTTGTGCCACCTGTTCAGCCATCACAGCCAGTACCGGGATCAAAACGACTTCAAGACATCATGATCTAAAAGCTTGATTATTATTGTTACTGAGTAATCTTGGCGCGACCCCGAAGATCTTTTACTGTCTCAACCAAGTATTGCTGCAC
>Ga0208876_1000213_pt1 | contig 19944 bp, 20 predicted proteins | sample CryBogCBH03Jun09_FD_184614 | JGI IMG/M metagenome (GOLD analysis project Ga0208876, IMG submission 184614) | Freshwater microbial communities from Crystal Bog, Wisconsin, USA - CBH03Jun09 (SPAdes) | ecosystem: Environmental > Aquatic > Freshwater > Lake | place: Crystal Bog, Wisconsin, USA... | reverse complement strand
GGGCAGCACTTGGTAGGCCGATCTGCGACAAAGTATCTGACGTCGAACTAGTACCACGGATGGAAGTTCCAGTTCTCAGAACTGGATACGCGCTGGATCCAACCTGTAGCCCGGCATAATCGTTGACGCTTGCCAGATCTAAGGGGCGAATCAAGGTCGAGCCAGTTTTCAGCGAAAGATCGAGCGGGACTTGGTTCTGCGCTTGCGCGATCACTTGTTGGCTTAACCCCGAGCTATATCCCAGGGAGAGCATCGCCAAGATGGCGGTCAAAGCGAACATCGCTGCAACACCCTGCCAGAGCGTGAAGAATTCTTTGAGCAGAATAAATACCTGGCGCTTTCTCTTTCGCCAAAGCGACACAATAAATCGGAGCGCCAAATAGCAAAGTAGGACTGGTCCTGCAGCATAGAAAAATGGAATGAGGAGGTAGCGCTGATCGCTAACGTGGTTCTGCTGTAGATACCAACCGAAGAGACCCAGCACGAGAACCAAAGTCCCGATTTCGGTTCTGCGCCACCCAGATTCTCTTGCAATCGTTAACCCGATACACATCGCTCCGGCGACAGCCCCGACCAGCAAGTAACGCGGCCAGCCGCTATAGAGATCAGTGACACCGGCGTGGAAATTGAAGTGAGATAAAACTGTTGGCATTAACAAGGAAAGCGCACCAGCTAGAAGCGCGCCAAAAACTATCGGAGCAAAAGATTCCCCGTATAACTCCAGTGCAATGCTGCTTTTTGGAGTTCCGATACGGCTGAGCGCTGCGCGAAACTGCAGGTGATCCTTTCGCTCGCGAATTGTGACAAGTGCAAGGAAAGCCAAAAGCAGAGTAACCACCGCAAAGGAAAGCAGGGTCAATTTCGAGGCGACAGCAACCGCCTGATCCCCTGCGCTACCAATTGCATCCTGCGGCCAGGTCAAAATCAGATCTGGAAAGTCGATCGAGAGTTGATCTTCAAAGGAGACAACTCGTGCAGTAAAGGCCTCAGTACCAAGTTGATTGATCCGACCAATATCGATCTTCTGCACCCAAGCATCTGATCCATGGGTATTAGTAAAGGTACTCAATGACGTTCCCGAGGAAATTCCATCACTCAACAGAAGAGGCGTTCCAGCCGGGGGTCCCATAGTTCCCGCGAAGAGTTGAGTGCCCAAAATCTGAGCACGTCCAACAATCGTTAACCCAAAAGAGGTTGGTCGCGGAGGAACCTTGACATCACCACCCACCTGCACAACTTCACAACTCGTTGGCGTGCAGAATTGCGGAAGACGCCCTGAAGTCAATCGGACCTTCGCACCCAAGCCATCGACAGTTCCAAAGTAGAAGCGCACACCGTGCACATCGGAGAGTTCGCGATAGATCGCCTCAGGGGTAATTGGATTGCTGGATATTCCCGCGAGCTTTTCATTCAGGTATTTTGTAATAGCGTCGTACTGCGTAGGAGAACTAATAACCTGCGTTGAATTAATAATGAGGTTCTGCTCCCCCGCGGGCAACTTCGAGAGCGAATATGAAACCAAAGAGTCGCTCGTTGAGTGGGATATCCCCTGAATTGCGAGAAGCGAGAGCAAAGAAATAGATACGACAGCGCTAGTCGTGCAGAGACGAAGTAGATTTCGGCGGAGTCTGGCCCTTAGGAGTAGCACAGCCAGCGATCGCATCGCTCTAATTTAGCCGAGGCTAGGTGAATTTGGTGCAGCTACCGAACCACCCCGGTTCGGATTTGTTTCCAACTGCCAGCCTTCGAGCCGGTCAAAAGGTAAACTCGCCGAAATTACGCCTTGAGGCAAGTGACAGGAGAGGATTCAGCGCATGTTCATGGATCCGGCTCTCTTTGCCACACTCGGCCATCGCGAGTTGAGGGTCGAGTGTGCCATCGTAATTGCAATTGGTACCGTGATCGGTCTGGCTGCTCTAATAGCGCTTCAACTCCTGCCAACTGGGGTCAATGCCTCTGAAGAACTTGTCTTTCGATATGGTTTCTCTAAATACTCTTGGCTATATCGAATGTACGCAACCGGTTTTGGGATTGCTTCGATCGCCGCAGCTATTGCAGTGCATCAGGCAGTCGAATTAAAGCCCAACGCAACGGGATGGTTTACCGTGTTTGCGCTGTCTCAGCTGCTTGACGGTTGGCTCCCCCGCGATGAACCTGGGAAGACTGATAACTACTCGACTCGCGCAAGAGGGATAATCATCGTTACGAGAAATTACTACTACTTCTTTGCACTCTTTTTCACCACAAAGATCGCAAATACCACCAACTCAAGACCGATAGTCAATTACGCCCACGATCTAACTTTTGTTCTCATAATAGGTGCGCTCTTCCTCTTTGGAATGACGATTCGAGACGGACTTTCAAATTATCGCGGAACAAACTGGTTTGGATTGATGGAGCGAGTGGTTCTTCTCTTAGCTATGCCTAGTATCCTTTTGATCACCGCGTTTGCCATCAGCAGGTAATGGAGGTTGCCATGTTGACCGATCAACAAATTTCTGAAATGACGATTCCGGAAAGAGCAGAGCTGGCGCGTCGCTTAATCGCGCGCAACATAACCGTTAACCCAGCGCTGAGCAGACGCCCACGTTCCCTTTTCTTAACTATCGTTATCGGTGCCTCGATCACCCTGATCCCATGGATCGTCTTTTTGGCAATATCTCTTCCCAAGACCTACATCGTCAAGCAATGGACCGCCGTCTGGACAGGCTTTGATATTGCTCTGCTCTTAACAATTTTGGCTTGTCTTTGGGCTGCATTAAATCGCAGACAAGTTCTGATCATCTTCGCGATCATGGGAGCCACCCTCCTTATCTGCGATGCTTGGTTCGACATCATGACCGCTTCAACAAACTCTGATCAATGGGTGAGTGTTGCCTCAGCTGCCTTTGGTGAGATCCCCTTCGCAATCCTCTTACTGATGGTCGCGAGGAGACTGTTGCGGTTAACGATGCAACTAGCGCGTGAGCAATCAGGGGCAGAAGGAGCGCTTCCGCCTTTATATAAGGTTGGGTTGCTGGGAATTGGTGATTGGGAAAAATTGAGTGGAGCTGAGGGGATTTGAACCCCTGACCCCTTGCATGCCATGCAAGTGCGCTACCAGCTGCGCCACAGCCCCAATTTTGGTACTAAGCGGGCCTGCGCCCGATTAACTTGCCTATCTTAATTCATCAAGAGTTAATGGCAAACGCGGGCAGTCATTCCACAGGCGATCAAGCATGTAATACCCACGTAGCTCCTGGGATTGGATATGAACGACCAGGTCAGAGTAATCCAGCAGAACCCACTGGCCCTTGCCCTCTTTGCGAATCGGCTTCTCGCCAATTTCGGCCAACTTCTTGAAGACCTCGTCAGAGATCGCCTCGACCTGCCGCTCGTTAGCACCGGTGGCGATGAGAAATACCTCAGATAGCACCATCTGTTCGGTCATATCGATTGCGACGATATCTTGGCCCAGCTTTTCATTGATTGCCTCTGCAGCGCGCTGCGCTAACGCTCGGACTTGCTCACTTGCTGCCATAGAGGCCACGCTCCTTGATATAGGTCAAAACTGATTCGGTGAGAAACTCTTTTGGATCTCCACCTGATTCAATGATTTCGCGAACTTTGGTTGCAGAAATATCTAACGCATCAATCTCGACCTCGGGGAAGCCGGACTTAGCGGCCTTCTCGCCGGGGCGACGGGCGACCAATACCTCTACTAATTTCTTGAGCTCTGCAGCCTTGTGCCACTTGTCGAAGTTGGAGGCAGCATCACTGCCAAGAATCAGCGTGAAGGAATCTTTCGGAAAGAAGGGCTTGAGTTGCGAGATGGTGTCGATGGCGTAAGTAGGACCTTCGCGGCGAACTTCGAGATCAGTCAGCACAACTTTTTCTTGCAAGGCATCGGAGAGATCATCAAGTGCGAGGGTCGCCATTTCTATGCGGTCGTAACCAGAAGCTTCGGGCTTTTCATCGCGCATATATGGATTGCCCGCCGGGACAACCATGATGGAGTCGAAGCGGTCTGCTAGTGATTCGATGATGTGGAGGTGCCCACGGTGAATGGGGTCAAAAGTCCCACCCAGAATGCCAACTTTTGCGATCTGCTTAGTCCCGATCTAGACGGAGAACCAAGAAAAGCAGGAGCGCCAAGATTGTGAAGGCTGTGATTCCGAAGAAGACAGGAGAGGCTGGGAGCGGGCGGACAACAGCATGTGCCTCGCGGAAAAGTAGGGTCTTCAGCATGGGGCTACTTTAACCCATCGGGACCATGGGCGAGCAATTCCTTAAATTGTGCCTCGTTGAGGATGCGGACCCCGAGTTCTGCGGCTTTTGTCGCCTTAGACCCGGGTGAATCCCCCACCACCACGAAGTCGGTCTTCTTCGAGACACTGCCAGAACTCTTGCCGCCGTGCAGGGTAATGACCTCATCAACCCCGTCGCGGGTGAAGGATTCGAGCGATCCGGTAACCACCAGAGTAAGTCCAGCCAAAGTTTGGGGGTTGGTGTTAAAGAATGTTTCGGTCATTGCAACACCATCCGCAGTCCACTTGCGGATGATCTCTTGGTGCCAATCGACGTCGAACCATTCGAGGACTGCTTGGGCGATGATTTCACCGACTCCATCGACCTCTGCTAGTTCTACAACCGAGGAGGACTTGATTGCTTCAACCGAGCCAAATGCCTTTGCCAAACTTTGGGCAGCGGTAGGTCCGACGTGGCGGATCGATAGAGCGACGAGAACGCGCCAGAGTGGGCGGGATTTAGCACCTTCAAGGGCGGCCAAGAATTTTTCGGCGTTAGCTCCGAGGGTGCCATCTTTCTTGGTGAAGAAATCGCTGGTGATCAAATCATCTGCAGTCAATGCGAAGAGATCACCTTCGTCAATGATTAGCCCACTTTCCAGGAGAGCACTGGCTGCTTCGTAACCAAGGACATCGATATCGAGTGCCGCACGCGAGCCGATATAAAAGAGGCGCTCGCGAAGTTGTGCAGGGCAGCTCTGCGAATTGGGGCAGCGGATATCTACATCGCCACTGGAAATCGCTTTGAGTTTGGTGCCGCAATCGGGGCACTTAGTTGGCATAACGAAGGCGCGCTCGGATCCATCACGCTTTTCGACGACCGGTCCGAGTACTTCTGGAATCACGTCGCCCGCTTTGCGAATGACAACGGTATCGCCGATCAAGATTCCTTTGCGGAGTACCTCTTCTTGATTATGCAGCGTGGCGTTGGAAACAGTTGAACCCGCGACAACGACTGGTTCCATAAATGCGAATGGTGTGACACGACCGGTGCGGCCGACGCTCACTTTGATATCGAGAAGTTTGGTGGTGACTTCAACAGGTGGGTACTTATAAGCGATCGCCCACTTTGGTGCGCGTGAAGTGAAGCCGAGTTGGTTCTGGACTTCGATCTCATTGACCTTAATGACTACGCCATCGATTTCGTGCTCGACATCATGACGATGGGTTTGGTAATACGCGACGAACTTTTCGACCTCTTTGCGGGTCTTAACGACTTTGTAGCGATCGCTGGTCGGAAGTCCCCAGGATTTGAGAAGTTCGTAGGCCTCGGATTGGCTGGTGAAACCCGCACCTTCGATCGCGCCGACACCGTGCACGACCATCGATAGCGGACGGCTTGCTGTAACGCGTGGATCCTTTTGGCGCAGCGAACCTGCCGCTGCGTTACGTGGATTAGCGAAGGCGGCCTTACCGGACTCCTGAATCTCTTCGTTAAATTCATTAAACGCTTTGATCGGGAAGAAGACTTCGCCGCGGACTTCTAGAAGGGCGGGGATATTTTTCCCGTTTAGCTCATGCGGAATCACCGCAATAGTTTTGATATTGAGCGTGACATCTTCGCCAGTAACTCCATTGCCGCGAGTTAGCGCTTGTACCAACTTACCTTCGCGATAGAGCAGATTGATCGCAAGCCCATCGACCTTTACCTCGCAGAGCCAGGTGTTCTGCACCCCAGCCTTTTCGATGCGATCAAACCAGGTAGCAAGTTCATCTAGACCAAAGACGTTGTCGAGCGACGTCATCTTCTGAATGTGATCGTGCGCCTCAAAACCGGTAGCAAATCCCCCACCGACAATCTGAGTCGGTGATTCGGCGGAGCGATACTGCGGGTACTTGTTTTCGAGAGCTTCTAATTGCTTGAGCTTGGTATCGAACTCGGCATCGCTGATGATCGGCTTATCGAGGACGTAGTAACGAAATTGGTGGTCACGTAGCTCTTCGGCCAATGCGGCAATCTGCTCGGCGATCTGCGCTGACATATGCAAAAACTACAGGGTAGCGCTGACGGTAGCCGAGCCCACAACGCGATCGCCATCGTAAATGACTAGACCTTGGCCCGTCGCAAGGCCCAAGAGCGGCTCATCGAGCACAGCGGTGATTGATGATGCGGTAGTCGTGTAGGTGCATGGGAGCGCTGCGCCATGCGCGCGAATCTGCGCAAAGCCGCGATGCTCGGTATCGACAACAGGTGGCACGCCGCACCAGATCGGCTTCTCGCCAATGATCGTGGTGATCGCAAGTGCTTCCTTGGTGCCGACGACCACTGTGTTGGACTTTGGTTCGATCTTAAGAACATAACGTGGAACGCCACCTTCGGCAGGGACGCTCAGGCCAAGGCCGCGACGCTGACCGATTGTGTAGGTGTAAGCGCCTTGGTGTTCACCGACTTGGTTGCCAGCCTCATCAACGATGGGGCCCGCCTCGCTACCTAAGCGATCGCGCAACCACCCTGCATTGTTTCCCGATGGGATAAAGCAGATGTCATGGCTGTCGGGCTTGTTAGCAACGTAAAGTCCGCGCGCCTTCGCCTCTTTGCGCACATCTTCCTTCTTGGTATCGCCGAGTGGAAACATTGCACCCGCGAGTTGGCGAGCGGTAAGTACTGCAAGGACATACGACTGATCTTTAAGTGGATCCACCGCTCGATGCAGAGTGCGACCGATCTCGGACTCCTTCATGATCGCGTAGTGACCAGTAGCAACTGCGTCGTAGCCCAGAGCGCTGGCGCGATCAAGGACCGCTTCGAACTTAATCTTCTCGTTGCAACGCAGGCAGGGGTTGGGTGTGCGACCTTGCGCATACTCTTCGATGAAATTTTCTACGACGCCGGCGTGGAACTCTTCGGCCATATCCCATATATAAAAAGGAATACCGATCATGTCCGCGGCGCGACGGGCATCGTGCGAATCTTCGATGGTGCAACAGCCGCGTGCACCAGAGCGATACTTCTGTGGGTTGGATGAAAGTGCGAGGTGGACTCCAATAACTTCGTGGCCGGCATCAACGGCGCGGGCAGCGGCAACCGCGGAGTCGACCCCGCCGCTCATCGCTGCGATTACCTTCACGCTTTCGCTCCCTTAGTTGCGGCGCGCACTTGCGCGACGACGCCAGCTATTACCTCACCGACCAGATTGATCTCGGCCTCGGTAGTTGATGTTCCCAGCGAGAAGCGTAACGAAGCGCGCACATCGCGCTCTTCCAATCCCATCGCAAGCAGCACGTGACTAGGTCGTTGCACGCCAGCACTGCAAGCAGATCCAGTCGAGGATGCAATTCCTGCGTTATCGAGCATTAATAATAAGGAATCACTTTCTGTGCCAGGGAAGGTGATGTTGAGGATGCCAGGCAACATGGCGAGTGAACTGCCGTTGACCTTTGCATCGGGAACTGCTTCGAGCACACGCTTGGCCAAGAGCGAGCGCATCCCCGAAACGCGCGCATAATTCTCTTCGCGATGTTCTGCCGCCCACTTGGCAGCAACTGCAAAAGCGACGATCGAAGGGGCATTGAGCGTGCCACTGCGAATATCGCGCTCCTGTCCCCCGCCATGCAAGACAGGGGTGATATCAATGCCGCGCTTGAGGATCAGCGCTGCCACACCGAGTGGTCCCCCAATCTTGTGCGCACTAATGGTCGCCGAAGTCGGGCCCAACTCTGCGAAATCAAAAGGCACCTTCCCAAAGCTCTGGACCGCATCGGTGTGCACGGGGATCGTGCCTGCCAGGGCTACGACCTCGGCGATCGGCTGAATCGTCCCGATCTCGTTATTGGAGTGCATCACACAGATCAGCGCGATGTGATCGCGTTCGGCTTTGATGATCTCGGCGAGCGCATCCAAGTCGATCAGCCCGTGGGCCAGGATCGGCACGTGGATCACGATCGCACCTTCGTGCTCTTCGAGCCATTCGACCGGTTCTAAGGTGGCATGGTGCTCAAAGGCGGCCACAACGATGACGTTGCAGGTCAGATCAGCCTCGACCGCCTTCCAATAAAAGCCCTTGATCGCCAGGTTGTTGGCCTCGGTCCCGCTGCCTGTGAATATGACCTCGCTGGGGGAGCAATTCAGCAGCCCGGCGATCGTCTCGCGCGCCTCTTCGACCTTCTTGCGGACCGCTCGCCCCGCAGTATGCAGGCTGGAGGCGTTGCCGAACTCCTTGATCTGGGTGGTCAGAGCCTCGAGGGCCTCTGGAATCATGGGCGTGGTCGCCGCGTGATCCAGGTAGATATCCATGCCCTAAGTCTACGAACTTAAGCGCTTTATGAGTTCACCTGACCTTCAGCAACGCGTTACCTCAAGGGCGGATTTAGGCTTGATTGAGGGCTGACCATAGGGGTCATGAGAGTCGCAATAGTTACAGAGAGCTTCCTGCCTCAGGTCAACGGCGTCACCAATTCTGTCCTTCGCGTCCTCGAATTCCTAGAGTCGCAAGGCCACCAAGCGATGGTAATCGCTCCCGAGTCAGATGGCGGTCCACGCGAGTACCACGGCGCTCGCATCAAGCGCGTACCAGCTCTGCCACTTCACAGCATTCTCCCAATCGGACTCCCAGTCGCTGTTCCTTCGCGCAAGCTCGAATATTTGATCGATGGCTTCGCTCCCGATGTTCTCCACTTAGCTTCACCATTTGCTCTCGGCGGATACTCAGCCCGCATCGCGCGTCGCCTAGGGCTTCCTTCACTTTCGATTTACCAGACCGATCTCGCCGGCTTCGCGCGCCACTATGGAATGAATATCGCGCATAGCTCGCTCCGTAAGATCGTTGGAAAGATTCACACCGCAACAGATCGCACTCTTGCTCCTTCGAGTGCGGCTTGTGGCGATTTGCGCGAACAGGGAGTACCCAACGTCCACTTGTGGCGCCGCGGAGTTAACACGACGCTCTTTCATCCGTCGAAGCGCGACGATCTGCTTCGCCACTCGTGGGGCGCATCAAATAAGTTGATCGTGGGTTATGTAGGTCGCCTTGCTAACGAGAAGCGCATTTCAGATCTTGCAATCTTGGATCGCGATTCACGCGTACAACTTGTAATTGTCGGCGAAGGTCCTGCGAGCGAGAAGTTACAGCGTGATCTTCCTAATGCTATCTTCACAGGATTTAAATCCGGCGAAGATCTTGGAACTGCTTACGCCAGCTTTGATCTCTTTATCCACCCTGGCCCTAACGAGACTTTCTGCCAAGCCGTACAAGAGGCGCTATCTGCCGGAACTCCTTGCATCGTTCCGCTTACCGGTGGACCTGCAGACTTGGTAACAAATGGGGCTACTGGTTACATCATTGATACCAGCGATGCCAAGGCTCTTCTTTCAACCGTTGAACACTTCTTGTCTCGCAGCGATCGCACAGAGATGTCACTAATGGCGCGTGATTCAGTCGAGACCCGCACATGGGGCGCCATCAATCGTCAATTGATCGGTCACTACAACGCTGTGATCGAAGCCCGCCACGGCTCAAGCCACCCAATCGGAGCTGTTGCATGAGGATCGTTCACGTTGCAAACTTTTACGGACCAAACTCCGGTGGTATCAAAACAACTCTGCACGAGCTAGGTCGCGGCTACCTTAAGTACGGTCATGACTTCATCTACATCGTTCCAGGCACACAGTTCTTGCAGGAGCAGACGCCGTACGGTCGCAAGATCACCCTTCCAAGCGTCATCCTTCCTGGCAGCGGTAGCTACCGGATTATTAAGTCCAATAAGAAGTTGCGCGCATTGATCGCTGAACTCAAGCCCGATCGGATTGAGATCTCAGATCGCTTTACGCTACTTAATATCGGCAAGTTCGCTCGTCGCAACGGAATCCCTACCGTTGTATTTAGCCACGAGACCCTTCGCGGCCTGGCTAACCGCTTCTTGCCGGTCTGGTTGCCCCGCAAGGCGATCGTTAACTGGCACAACCGCCGCTTGGCTCGCAACTTCGATCACGTGATTGCTACGACAGAATTTGCAGCTGCCGAGTTCCGCGAAATCGGTACAAAGAACTTGGTGAAGATCCCTCTTGGAGTAGATCTCATCAACTTCAGCCCTGATCATCACTCCCCTGAATTTCGTCAAGAGCTCCTCAAAGGTTCTGAGGTTCTATTGGTCCACTGTGGCCGCTTATCTCCTGAGAAGGAGCCACAACGCTCGATCGAGGCACTCATTGAACTCCGCAAGCGCGGCATCGATGCTCGACTAGTCATCGTTGGAATCGGTCCGATGTGGAAGAAGATTCGCCTGATGGCTAAGGAACTACCGGTTGATACCTTGGGTTACATCGCAGATCGCAAGCGTGTGGCTGCAATTCTTTCCAGCGCAGATGTTTCGTTGGCCCCAGGACCACTCGAAACTTTCTGCTTATCTGCACTTGAATCAATCGCGAGCGGAACTCCAGTTGTTGCATCACAGAGCAGCGCGGTTGGCGAATTCTTGAAGGTTAACTTGAAGAACCCTGCAGGTGCAGTTGCTGCAGACAATGGTGTGGCCTTCGCAGATGCGATCGAATCACTTTTGTATCGCCCTAAGTTGCGCGGCGTTGCGCGTGGCGCAGCTGCAGCGCTGCCATGGGATAAGACAATTCATTTGATGATGTTGTTGCACGGCATTGAAGGGATCGGTAGCAAAACTCCTTCGGTAGTAATTAAGAGAAAGTTGATGATCGCATCATGACGACTCTCGCTCCGCAACAGACCCGCCAAGTTCGCTTCACCGTGATCGGTGACTCTGCGGCATTTGGAACTGGTGACACCGACGAACTCGGTAATCCGCGTGGTTGGGGTTACTACCTCAGCGAGGTCTTCCAAGATTCTTGCCAGTACTTCAATTTTTCCCGTCCCGGCGCGAAGTCTGGCGAAGTGAAGAGTGTGCAACTCCCCCGCGCGCTAGAAACTACTCCGGATATCTGCGCCGTTATCGTGGGCGGTAACGATATGTTGCGCAATGGTTTCGACCCTCGCACGCTCTACGAGAATATTTCACATACCTGTCGCGAACTCATGACCCGTGGTACCGAAATCATCATGGTTGAACTCCACGATCCGGGTGAGATCCTGCGCGTTCCTCGTCTGCTTAAGCGCGTGATTCGTCGCCGCGTCAACGCAGTTAATGCGGTCTATTACCAAGTTGCTCGCGAACTCGATTTGATCTTGATCCGCACCCGCAATATTCCACAAGTACACGATGTCTCGAATTGGCACATTGATCGCATGCATCCTGGTCCTCGTGGTCACAAGTTGTTGGCACGTGAGATGGCATCTGAACTGCAAGCTCGTGGTTGGAAGATTGATATGCCTGCGCCAGAGGCTGCGGACATTCACTCCCGTGCTGCGAAGATTTGGTGGCTGATTTGCAAGGGTGTTCCATGGTTCTTGAAGCGTTCAGTGGATCTGCTTCCTGTTGCGCTCATTTTGATGGCAATTGAGGCGATTCGCGTATTAATTGAGGTAATTGCGAAGGGGTACTCGGCAGTAACCGATAAGCGCGCATAAACTTTTAAAATGCTCGCTCTCTTAGCCCCGGGTCAGGGTGCGCAAAATCCAGGATTCTTAAGTCCTTGGTTGGAAGATGCGACCTCGCGTGCACTCCTTGAAAATTGGTCGACACTCATTGATCTAGACCTCGTCACCCTTGGTACAACTGGCGATGCTGATGAGATTCGCGAGACCTCACACGCTCAACCTTTGCTCGTTGCAGCAGGACTCATCTCGGCGATGCAGACCTTTGCCGGGCAAGACCTTTCCTTTGATTACTTTGCTGGCCACTCAGTCGGCGAGATCACCGCAGCCAGTTTGGCGCGGGCCTTTGATGGCGATGCCGCTATGACCTTGGTCAATGTTCGCGGTCGCGCTATGTCCACAGCCGCAACCGGAAGCAATACCGGTATGTCGGCGGTACTCGGTGGAGAGCGTGAAGTTGTCGTCGCTGCCCTCTTGGCGATGGGGTTAACCCCTGCCAATGAGAATGGTGGCGGTCAGATTGTTGCTGCAGGGCCTCTGGAAGCGCTTGCTCTGCTCAGTGAAAATCCTCCAGCGGGAGCTCGAGTCCGTCCTTTGCAGGTTTCCGGAGCCTTCCATACCAACGTCATGCAACCCGCAGTGACCAAGTTGGCCGATGCCGCCCACGAGATCGACGTTAATAATCCCGTCGCCCCAGTGATTTCTAATAGAGATGGTGCAATCATTACCAACGGTGATGAGCTGCTCGCTCGCATCGTCGGCCAGGTCTCTGGCCCTGTTCGATGGGATCTCTGTATGGCGACTCTCGCCACGCAAGGCGTGACCGGAGTAATCGAGGTTGCTCCTGGTGGAACTCTTACGGGCCTGGTCAAGCGTGCCCAACCTGGCATCGAACTCTTTGCCATCAAGACCCCCGACGAAATTGAAGGGGCGCGCGAATTCGCTCGCACTCATGGTGGCAAATAATGGCTATTAAATTTTCGACACCTACCCAGAATGCCCGCATTCTCTCTGTCGGTGCTTATCGTCCACCTCGCGTAGTCCCTAACTCCGAGCTCGTCGAGCGCATTGATTCTTCCGATGAATGGATTCAGCAACGCACTGGTATCCAGACCCGCCATTGGGCGGCCGAGGACGAATCAGTCACCGATATGGCTGTTAAGGCTTCGCGCATCGCGATCGAGCGCGCCGGCTTAACCCCGCAAGATATCGACACCATTATCTTTGCGACGATTACCTATCCTTATCAAACTCCAAGTGCATCGACCGAAGTTGCTCTACAACTTGAGATCAAGAACGCCGCAGCGTTCGACGTTGGTGCTGCCTGCGCTGGTTTCTCTTACAGCCTTGGACTGGCAAATGACATGCTGCGCTCCGGCTCAGCAAAGTACGTCTTGGTGATCGGTGCCGAGAAGATTTCCGACTTCCTCGACCTTGATGATCGCGCTACCTCATTTATCTTTGCCGATGGTGCGGGCGCTGTTGTTGTTGGTCCATCTGATGAAGTTCGTATCGGAGCCACGCTCAGTGGATCTGATGTTGAAAACCGCGACGCGATCGCGATGATTCCATCATGGACTGCTTATAAGCCTGGCTCTGCCATCACCGAAACGGCTTGGCCCGTAATCCATCAAGAAGGTCAGAAAGTTTTCCGCTGGGCCGTTTATGAAATCGCCAAGGTTGGTAAAGAGGTCATCGCTAGTTCAGGCCTTACCCCGGCTGATATCGCCGCCTTTATCCCGCACCAAGCCAATGAACGCATCATTGATTCCCTCGCAAAGTCGATGGAACTACCCGATAGCGTTGTGATCGCCCGCGATATCCGGACCACCGGAAATACCTCCGCGGCATCGATCCCGCTTGCGATGGATGCGCTCCTCGCAGAACACCCAGAGTTACACGGCAAGAATGCTCTACTGATCGGCTTTGGAGCTGGACTGGTTTACGCCGGTCAAGTCGTGGAATTACCTCCTCAACCCAAGTAAGAACCACCACAAGAACCACCCTAAGAAAAGGAATATGACAAATGGCACTAACTCAAGATGAAGTACTTGCAGGAATCAAAGAGATCGTCGTAGAAGTTGCTGGCGTCGATGCAAGCAAGATCGAGATGAGCAAGAGCTTTAGCGATGACCTAGAAGTTGATTCACTCAGCATGGTTGAAGTTATCGTTGCCGCTGAAGAGAAGTTCGGCGTAAAGATTCCTGATGAGGAAGTCACCAAGATGGGCACCGTTGCAGATGCCGTTAACTTCATCGTCGAAGCTTCTAAGTAATTACAACTCACTAATTACAAATAACTAGGAGTAACCAAAAGAATATGAGCGATAGAACCCGCGTTGTAGTCACTGGTCTAGGAGCAACTACTCCCCTCGGAGGAGATGTTCCTAGTACGTGGGCTGCCCTACTTGCCGGCAAGAGCGGTGCTAGGTTGCTTGATGAGCCTTGGACCGAAGTTTCGACCGTCAAGTTTGCGGCGCGGGTCGCTGTTGAACCCAGTGAGGTTATGGAGCGCGTTGAGATGCGCCGCCTCGATCGCTCTGAACAATTTGCAGTAATCGCAGCACGCGAAGCATGGGCTGATGCAGGCGCACCCGATGTAGATAAAGAGCGCCTTGGCGTTGTTATCGCATCTGGTATCGGTGGCGTCATCACGATTCTTGATCAATACGACATCCTGCGCGAAAAGGGCCCACGTTCTGTGAGCCCGCACACCGTTCCCATGTTGATGCCTAACGGTCCCGCTGCAAACGTTGGACTCGAGTTGCAAGCAAAAGCCGGTGTTCATACGCCTGTGAGCGCTTGCGCATCGGGAGCAGAAGCTGTCGGGTATGCAATGGAGATGATCCGCACCGGACGCGCCGACATCGTCGTTACTGGTGGCGTTGAAGCGGCTATCCATGCGCTTCCTATCGCAGCCTTCGCGTCTATGAAAGCCCTTTCCACTCGCAACGATGCACCAGAAAAAGCATCTCGTCCCTACGACAACGATCGCGATGGATTTGTCTTGGGTGAGGGTGGCGGAGTGATCGTCCTTGAATCACTCGAGCACGCTCAAAAGCGCGGAGCCAAGATTTACGCGGAGATCGCTGGTCAAGGTCTCACCTCGGATGGCTATCACATTGCAGCACCAGATCCAGATGGCAGCGGAGTTACTCGCGCCGTTAAATTTGCTTTAGAAGATAGTGGAGTCGACCTCGCTGAGGTCGTTCACCTCAACGCTCACGCCACATCGACGCCAGTGGGAGATGTCGCTGAGGCCAATGCCCTCGCCGCAGCCCTTGGTGAGCACATCAACCACGTCGCTGTTTCAGCCACCAAGTCGATGACTGGCCACCTCCTCGGAGGCGCTGGCGCTATCGAGACAATCTTCTGTGTCCTCGCCCTGCATCACCGCGTCGCTCCCCCAACGATCAACATCGAGAACCTCGACCCAGCGGTCAAGATCGATGTCGTTCGCGATAAGCCACGCGATCTACCGGCTGGCCAGATCGCCGCTATTAACGACTCTTTCGGCTTCGGTGGACACAATGTCGTCCTCATTTTCCGCTCCTTCGAAGGCTAACTGAGCGTAAATAACCCTCCTAAGGGGGTTTCAACCCTCCCCTTTTGAGTTACACTTCACAACAGTCGGACGCTTGGCAGTACCCGTTTCATGGATTCGGTATCGCTGTAAAAGAGGAAGACCGAAGCTAAGGAAATCTTTAGCCTCACTCACATACCGAAGGAAATATCTACATGGCAACAGGCACAGTTAAGTGGTTCAACTCTGAAAAGGGTTTTGGTTTCATTGCGGTTGATGGCGGCGGACAAGATGTATTCGTCCACTACTCAGCAATCCAAGGCAATGGCTACAAGTCTCTCGAAGAGGGTCAAGCAGTAACTTTCGAAGTCGTACAAGGTCCAAAGGGCCCACAGGCTGACGCAGTTAATCCTGCTTAATTAACCATTAACACGAAGGGCCCTACCAGCAATGGTGGGGCCCTTCGCATTTCCCGATCTCATTAGTAGCCGACATGTTTTGGAACAGTGCCGACTTTCTTCTCTAGTGCGGCAACCGGTTGCGCTGGTGATAAATCTTTTTCGACCTTCCAGGCATCTAAATATTTCCACGGATACAACTCGCCGCGGCGTACCCACCAGATTCCCGCAGGCGTCGGCCACGAGATTCCAAAGTGCAGATGTGGCGTCGTCCCACGAGCATCGCCGCTATCACCTGTGCGGCCCATCACCTCGCCGACCTTCACTCGAAAACCCGGAACGATCTTCGTGCTGATGTAAGAGAGATGCGATCCGTAGTAGCGAACTCCATCATCGCCGACGATAGAAATCGATAGCCCACCGCGATCAGCTCCGAGATCGGTCTTCCAGGTAAATCTATCGACGCGATTAACTTCATCAACCGTTCCAGAAGTAGGAGCCACGAAGAGACAGCCGACGTGAGTCAAAATATCTGTAGCGGGATAGTCGTGGTGATAACGAGCATAGGTGTACTTACAGCCCTGCACCGGAAATGTGTAAGTGGGAGCGGCGTTGGCAAGAGGAGCGCTAAACCCACTTATGAGCAGCACAACTGCCGCCACTTTGGAGAGAGTTCCCATACCCCGTACGATACGCAGGTACTCGCCCGGTCCTAACCGAGCCACGGTATTGAGGCAATAGCTCAGTTGGTTAGAGCCCCGAACTCATAATTCGGTCGTCGTAGGTTCAAGTCCTACTTGCCTCACAAGAAATACTTAGATTCCGACTGTCAATGTGGCACAGTTCTACGCATGACTTTGATCGAATGGCAGAGAAAGACTGCTCTCGCCACCCTCATCTTGAGCCTGCTCTACACCTTTGCATTTGTCTTTCCTATTTATTGGTACCCCATCCCTCCTAACGACAAGAGCGTCTGGGAGGCCGTTAGTTACGTCATCTGGGCCCTCTTTGCGGTGGATTACTTGATCCAGTTGAAGTTAGCCAAGGATCACCGCAGATACATCACCGGTCATTTATTTGCGCTGCTTTTGGTCGCCGTTCCCTTCTTCCGACCATTGCGAGCTCTACGAGCGCTGGTCTTCACCACGCAAGCGGGACACAAATCTCGCAGGTCGTTGATCCGTTCTTTGCCGCTGATGATTTCAGCAGCTGCTATTTTGATGATCGTCATCATGGGGGCTGCGATTCTTGATATTGAAAGGAACGCTCCAGGTTCAAATATTCACACACCTATGGATGCGCTCTGGTGGGGGTTGGTTACCGTCACGACCATTGGGTACGGAGATAAGTTTCCGGTGACCACCGAGGGTCGACTTGTAGCAGGGGTATTGATCATCTTCGGAGTAGCGATGATAAGTACTCTCACTGCTTCCTTTGCGGCGTGGATTCTCTCTCAAGAACAACCTGAAGAGTGAGATACTTACAGCATGCCTAAAGTGATCTGGGGAACCGAGCCAGAAGATCACGATTACCCTGCCGCCCAGTCATACCTTTCGCTGCTCGCCGATCCAGATGAGATCGCTCGCATCGTCGATGAGTTGCGCGCCGCGCCCGTTGAGATGATCAAAGCCAAAGATGTGTTGCGTGCTTCGGGATTGGCTCTACTCGATCGCTCGAACTTTCACGTGAAGCGCGACCTCAAGAAGATCGTTGATAAGAAGGTGCTCTCGCCAATCTTGTTGGTCCGGGGTGATGGAGCGAAGCACCTCACACTGACTATTGCAGATGGGTACCACCGCGCCTGCGCCGTCTACTGGAATAACGAGGATGATTTCATTCATGCTCGAATCGCAAGTTGGTCCAGTAAATAAGCGTTCTCTGATCTCAGAAACCCGTTGTGCTATCGTGCAATGGTGATTGAAGCTTCAACCAAGGCCGTTTCTCCCCGTTATAAGTGGATCGCGCTGACCAATACAACGTTGGGTATCTTTATGGCGACCATCAACTCGTCAATCATCCTGATCTCGTTGCCTGCGATATTCCGTGGCGTCGGAATTGACCCACTCTCCCCTGGCAACGTTGGTTATCTGCTCTGGCTCCTACAGGGCTACATGTTGGTTACGGCAGTTCTCGTAATTAGCCTGGGGCGCATTGGAGATATCTTCGGTCGAGTTCGCATTTACAACTTGGGATTCCTCGTTTTTTCAGTAGCCTCAATATTGCTCGCCCTCGATCCTTATCACGCCGGTAAGGGAGCACTCTGGCTCGTCATCTGGCGCTTGGTGCAGGGAATCGGTGGCGCGATGTTATTCGCCAACTCATCTGCAATCATCGCCGATGCCTTCCCGGTCGAACAGCGTGGCCTTGCAATCGGAATCAATCAGGTCGCCGCAATCGGTGGCTCCTTTATTGGATTGATCGCGGGAGGGTTGCTTTCGATCGGTGATTGGCGCTTGGTCTTCTGGGTATCTGTTCCCTTTGGACTACTCGGAACGATTTGGGGTTATGTCAGTTTGCGGGACAACGGTAAGCGGGCTCATGCAACGATTGATTGGTGGGGCAACCTCACTTTTGCGCTTGGACTCACCTCGCTCCTAATCGCTATGGTCTATGGCATTCAGCCCTATAAGGGCTCATCAATGGGTTGGACCGCACCCAAAGTGCTTGTTGGATTCGCCTTAGCGATTATCTTCCTTGTTGCCTTCTTTGGTATTGAAACGAAGGTCGAGCACCCGATGTTCAACCTGCACCTCTTCAAGATCCGTGCCTTTGCGATGGGATCGGGTGCGGGCTTCTTAGCTGCAACAGCACGCGGTGGTCTGCAATTCATGTTGATCATCTGGTTGCAGGGAATTTGGCTTCCTATTCATGGTTACGCCTATGACGCGACTCCGCTGTGGGCCGGCATCTACTTGCTGCCACTCACTTTGGGTTTCCTTATTGCAGGACCACTCAGTGGATGGATTTCAGATCGTCACGGTGCGCGCTTGCTCTCAACAACCGGAATGTTGTTATTCGGCGGAAGCTTTGTAGGGCTGCTTTTGGTTCCTACCAACTTCCACTACTTATGGTTTGCGCTCTTGGTCTTGCTCAATGGCATCGGTGGCGGAATGTTCTCGGCACCTAATGCCACTGCAGTCATGAATAGTGTTCCGGCAGAAAGCCGTGGAGCCGCGGCTGGTATTCAAGCGGCCTTTATGAACTCTGGAATGGTCTTATCGATTGGAATCTTCTTCTCACTAATGATCGTCGGATTAAGTCGAGCGCTTCCAAGTTCGATGTATGCGGGGTTAACGGCGAATGGAGTTTCGGCTGCGCAAGCGCACCAGATCGCGAACCTGCCTGTCGTGGGTAGCCTCTTCGCATCCTTCTTGGGATACAACCCACTTCAGAGTTTGCTGGGAAGTCAGGCTGCAACGCATGTGACCAATGCACAGTGGGCAACGCTGACGGGCAAGCACTTCTTTCCCAATCTCATCTCACAACCATTTCATCATGGATTGGTGATTGTTTTCACGATGGCGCTCGCAATGGCCCTCGTTGGCGCAATATTCAGCGCTCTGCGCGGCACGCGTTACCTGCATGACCTACATGGCAAGAAGGCTTAAGCCCGTCAACTAAACTTGCAACATGTCCGACCTCACGATCGATGCTATTAAGGCTCGCTGGAACGATGTTCTAGACGCCGTGCTCGATCGCGATCGCATCGCATGGTTAGCTTTCTTCGATGCTCGACTCGTCTCTGTTGAAAACCTTGTGATCACAATCAGTTTCGCCGATGTTGTAAAACTTGGTGGTGACCATAATTTTTCGATGGCGCGCAACCCAAAACATTTAGCGCTCTTGCAAGAAGAGATCGCTCACGTATTTGGTCAGTCATTTGAGGTACACGAGGTATGAAGCGCCTTATTCTGACCCTAGCTCTTGCGATCACCATGGTTGCAAACGTAGCATCAGCTACGACCACCCCTGCAAAGATTGATGCGCTGGGGCCGGGCAATCGAATCCACGGAATGGATATCAGCTACTACCAACATCCTGGCAACTCCAATATCGATTTCAAGAAGATGTATGCGGCCGGAATTCGCTTTGTAATTATCAAGGGCGGCGACAGCATTGATACCTACGATGCGCAAGCCGTTCGGTACATGATCCCCGATCGCAAAGCAGCACAGGCCGCGCTGATGTATACCTCTTTCTATTATTACGCCACGTTGCCGAACGCCAATGATCAGACGACCATCACCAACGATGCAAAGGCACAGGCTCAAAAGGTGATCTGGCGCATCGCCTCGCTTGGTG
>Ga0208876_1000210_pt1 | contig 20197 bp, 28 predicted proteins | sample CryBogCBH03Jun09_FD_184614 | JGI IMG/M metagenome (GOLD analysis project Ga0208876, IMG submission 184614) | Freshwater microbial communities from Crystal Bog, Wisconsin, USA - CBH03Jun09 (SPAdes) | ecosystem: Environmental > Aquatic > Freshwater > Lake | place: Crystal Bog, Wisconsin, USA... | reverse complement strand
GTTTTTGGCCGGATGGGAAACCCGCATCGAAAGCTTCGGCCATGCTTAATGCCAAACTTTATGCGCAGCTTTGCCAGGCGGCCTACAGCGCGCCACCCGATATTGAAGTCCATCAGGATTTTCAGGCCATTACCCGCATCACCGATGACGGCTGGTGCTGCGCCATTCGCGGCACCGACGGATTTGCCAAGGCGCTGCTGGACCTGGACATTGAAACCGTGCCGGTGGGCGGCTTGGGGCATGTCCATCGCGGCTTCTGGGAAGCAACCGCCGAAGCGTTTGATTACGTCCTGATCCACCACAATGCCCAGGCGCGCAAGCTGCCGATCCTCTTGACCGGTCATTCCTTTGGCGGTGCTGTGGCGCTGATCTTGGCCGCTCAGCTGGCGCGGCGTGGCATTGCCATGGCCGGTGTGGTGACGTTTGGTGCGCCGCGTGTGTCGGTCGATACGGATATGGAAGACATCTTAAGATTGGCGGGAATGCCGGTCTGGATGTTTACCCATGCTGCCGATCGCGTTCCCATGCTGCCGCCCGAAGATCTTGGATGGCGTCACCCGGCGCCCCAAATTCAAGTCGGCAAGCCATTGGAAAGCTGGATTGAAGACCATTCAATTGCCGAGTACATCGCGGCCCTTTGATCCGATTTAAATGCCACAAGATTGGCCTTGTTATCCGCTCCGCATCCCGCCGGGCGGTTTTTTTATGCCCGAGAAGGAAAGTGTCATGACTGATTATGTAGAAATTTGGGCCGCTGCGTGGCCTGTCATTACCGCTTTGATTGCCGTTTGTTCGGCTTTGGACGCAACGATTCCGCAGCCGCGTCCCGGTTCCCATTGGTTGATTCCGCGCAAGATTGTCAGCTTCATCGCCATCAACGTGGCGCAGGCCAGCAACGGGGGGCAGCCCAGCTTTGTCACTTGGATTGTCCGCATTGCCCAACCGGTGCTGGATGCGCAAGCCAAGGCCAATGCCGCGCCCGAAGCGGCGCCGTCACCCGCCACCCCGGCGCCTGGTGGAGTCATTGGTATGTTGGCGGTCCTGGTGCTGGGTTTCGGTCTGTCAGCCTGCGCCCTGTTTGGTCAGATACCCTGGACGCCAGCCCAAACGGCGTATGTGGAACTTAGCATCGGCACCGCCGCTGAAAACGTGGCGGCCAATGTGATCACGGCACCCGGTCTGTCCGATCTGGATCGGGCGGATATCAAGGCTGGTGCCAAGGTGATGGCATCCGCCGTACAGGCGCAGATTGCGATCTTGACCAATGGCGGCACGGTGGACCAACAGGCTATCAGTGCGGCGGTGTCGGCGGTTGCCAGTGCGGTTTCTGATCTGGGCACTGTCTTGAATGCCAAGCATGGCGCTACGGCTGACCCCAATGTGATTGCATTGACGGCAGGCGAAGCGGCCTTGCAAAACCTGCCTGGGGTTATCTCGGCCGTGGTTCAGGTCAATGGCGGCTGGCTGCCGGTCCAAGCGGATCTGGATAAAGCTTTGACGGCCTTGCAAACAGCAACGGCCAAGGTCGGGGCGGTGCCGTGATGATTTACCGCTTGGCGGGGGCCATGGCGGCGGTATTGGCCTTACAAGGCTGTGCCGCCGTTCCGGCTATCGGCGTAGCGGGGGCAGGGGCCAGCATCTTCACCGTAGTCAAACAAGCCGATCAGGATGTGGATACGGTTCTGGCCGCCGACCGCCCGATTAAGCAGATCATCTGCGACAGCCACCCCGACAAATCCCCGACCTTCGCCGCCTGGTGCGCCAATCTGCCCATGGATGTTGGCGGCTTGATCAAACAATGGGCGGCGGTGGCTGTAGCCAAAAGCATCGAAGATCATACGCGGCTGGTGCCGTGATAAAAGTTCTCCCCACAAACTAAACCCCCGCTGGCTTTAAGCTGGCGGGGGTCTTTTCTCATTTTTGGCTGATCTTATCGAATAAGGCTATGAAAAAGCGTTGAATCCGCCCGCGCCATTTGAACGCCACATCTTATTTTGAATTCCAGGGCCAAACCCATTTAATCCGTCTTTGCCGTCAGTTCTCCACATTTGGCCTTGAATCCCAGGCCCAAATCCGTTGAACCCACCGTTGCTGTCGGACCTCCACATTTGACCTTGAATTCCCGGCCCAAATCCGTTGAACCCACCGTTACCGTCGGATCTCCACATTTGGCCTTGGATGCCCGGACCAAATCCATTGAACCCGCCGTTGCCATCAGATACCCACATCTGACCTTGAATGCCCGGACCAAACCCATTGTAGCCGCCGTTTCCGTTTGATTGCCAAATCCCACCTTGTGTACAGGATAAAATAACTGCCGACATTAGACGATCCTTTCTGGTTACATAAGTTATGTGGATAATATTTGGTGGAACTATATGGAATTAAGGCCAGAATCCGCCAAACTCATAAAAGTCAGACGCCGATACTTGGATGGTATTCTCATTTGACGCCATTGCCAGACGAAGAACAGAGGTAATCTGTTTAATCTTGGTCTCTTTTTCTGGTAAAAGTTTAAATTCTTGCCCCTCAAGATGCCTAATCGCCTCAGTGCATGCAGTAATGACATTTTGTCGGTCAAGACATGCGGTGGTTGTCATTGTATTCTCCTATTAAAGTTGAATGGTATTCAAGAAAAGCTCGGCCAGACGGCCATGAACTGTAACTGAAAAGGATACCGACCATGACACAGATTATGTACGTTTGCGATCTATGCGCCGAAGACAATCAAGAGACCTGCGGTCATTACGACCGAACCGATCTTCGCGTGCAGCCCGATCAAACGACGATTTGTGAAGACTGCTATAGCAACCACCCACCCGTTGAACTGTACCCTGACGGTGAACCACCAGCTTGGAATGAATTACCTGTTCCGTCGGAATTTCGTCCGGTCGCGTAACCACCTAACCTCACCAAGTGAGGTCGTCGCCTTGCTGAACGATTTCATTGGTCCAAGCCAAAAGCAGGCAAAGGCCTTTGTTCTCAATGCCCCACTTTCTGCGTTCGCGGCCACGATATCCGCCCAAGATGTCTTGCAGTCGCGGAACGTACCACTTTTTAAAGTCTTCATTGGCCCAAGTCAGATCAATATCCCCAGCACATCGCTGGTTAATGAAATCTAGGACGGTGCCATCATCGATATGATCTTTGATATCATCCAAGGTAATGTCGTCATGCTTTCCACCGTCAATCAATGCATTCAGGCATAAGATCAGCATGGTTAGATATGTCACTTTCATGTAACTCTCCGTTTGCAACCCATCACGTGTGCGCCTTCGCAATTGAAGGTGGTTGACGATGTCATATGTGGTGCATGTTTTTGCTGTCAAGTGTGAGATGTAAATATCTTGATAATTGCTACAGTGAAGAAACGTGTTATGCGTCTTATGAAGAACGATGATGCGATCCTCGTCTTTAGCCTTCACATCAATGCAAGCGTCATCTGCAAGCCGCCTTCTTCGCTGCACGCCAATCCTTCGCCTTGATTGCCCAAATGGCGGATGATGTCGCCAGCAGACCCGGAATGTCCGTGCCGCTGTCCGCCTCAACATCACTCAATCCCTTCAAATAGGGCGATATATCCCCTTTGGGAATATTGGCTTGGGGCATTTCAAACGCCAACGCCTCGCGGGTTTTTTCGTCCACCACAACTTTCCAGAAGGCGGACGGTACAGCCACGCCATTATTGCCAATGCGTTTGGGGGATTTGTCCATCACTGGCCCAACATAGACCACCAGCGCACCGCGATCCCAGGCCCATACGCGCACATCTTCTTCCAAAGATTCCCAGCCCATGCGGTTCAGCCCCGGCAATTGCGGCGCCATGTTGGCCATGCTGAAGCTGTCATGTTCGGCCTGGGCATCCCAGGCAAAATCTTTATCGGGGGCCTGGTGCCCCATATCATACCCCGATTTGGCATAGTCTTTCGGCGTAGCGCGCTGTCCCGCTGGCAAAGCTTCGTCGGCGTGAAAGGCATTGGTTCGGGGCAGGCACCCCAACGTGTGCTCGCCAGTTAGCCGATAAGCTACCCACAGCGGAATTTTAAGATCATTGTCGACGCAAGCGACATAGGCGTCATGCGTCACCACTGCCCCACATTTAGCCGTCGATGGTAATGGGACACCATTGACGACGGTGGGATTGGCTGCGGCGGCGGGTGGGGCATTGATGGCAGTGGGCGGTATATCCTGCGCCATCGAACACGCGGTGGTTGCCAGCACCAGGACCAATATAGAAACAGATGCCTTCACGGTTTCACCGCACCTCCGTTTGAGAACACCCCAAGAACACCCTTCGGGACTATTTCGGGACTCAAGTCCCATAATAGTCCGAAATATGCCATTTTGTTCCTGTTTTAATGCTTGCACAAAACTGCGGAAACCCCTACTAAACCTTGACACGGGGTGTAGCTCAGCCTGGTAGAGCGCTAGCTTTGGGAGATTGTTTCTCATCCTCGTTAACTCCATTGATATTAAACGCTTTTTTTGCCATTGCGCGTTTGCTTGCTCGGGCTATTTCGGGACTCATTTTTCGATTTGTCCGGGGCCTGGGCCTGTTCCATGGCGGCGCGGATGTCGTCTGTTAGGGCGTGCGCATAGCGTGCCGTCGTCGTGATGTCGGTATGGCCCAACATCTTCTGCACCACCTTTAGGTTGCCACTGGCGCGCAGGGTGCGGGTGGCCGCTGTGTGACGGGTATCATGGAAGCGGAAGTCTTCAATCTTTGCCGTCGCCAGGGCTTCAGTCCAAACCTTCCGCCAACCATTCAGGCTGAACGGATAGCGTTCGCCTTTGCGCCTTCCCGTTATCTTGCCGTCCGGGCCCTTGATCGTTCTGGGGCGGTGGCATTCGTAGGTAAACACGAAGATGGGATGTTGCCCTTTCAGGTTGGCCAGCATTGTGATCATTGATGTGGTCAAAGGGATGGTGTGATTTTCACCGCCTTGTTTTTTCGATTTGACCTTGATGGTCAGTGACCGATTGGCAAAATCGATTTCTTTCCAGGTTAAGCGGCGCAGATTGGCCAATCGCAGACCGCTCATTAAGGCGAACTTGGCGATGGGGTGAAAGTCCACGCGCAACGCTTTCATCAATCTGGTTTCTTCATCCTCCGTCAGATCGCGTACACGCTCGGTGGCTTCGGGCAACAGGTGTTGATTCCAGAGAGGTTCGTCGGCGCAGGCGATTTTCCAGACGCGGGCGGCGCGTCGCCAGGCCCGGCGCAAGCATTCGGTATAGCGATTGACGGTGGCATTGGCGATCATCTGCGGGTGCGCCTTACCGTCAGTGCTGCCGCGTTTAGTGATGACTGTGCGTGCGCGCAATTTTGCCACCATCAGGGCCACTTTATCGTCAGTGATATGGGCGAATTGAAGATCTGGACCAAGCGCGGTGGCGATGGATATCAAACGGAAAAGATCGTTGCTGGGTAAGGCGCGGTGTTCGCTGACTTCTTGATAATAGCGGTCGAAGGCTTGGCGGACCGTCATACTGGCCTTGTCGGGCTCTTTGCCATAGGCATAGGCATGGGAAACTTTGGTGCGTTCGGCGTTCTCGAACTCAAGCGCATCGGTGTGTTTTACGCACCCCGTCGAGCCATAATGTCGTACACCTTTGAATTGGAAGTCATAGTGGAAGTGCGGTGAACCTTTCGGCTTGTAGACTGACATGGAATCATCCCGCGTTGTTTTTCAATGTAGGCGTTAAGATCGTCTTCGGTGAATTTCCGGCGGCGGCCAATTAAAATAAAGCGAATTCTTTTCGAGCGCACTTCGCTGCGGAAAACTTTGACCGAAATCCCTAGGCGTTCTGCCGCTTTGTCCGCAGTCAATAAATCTGGAACGCTTTTGACGGTCGAGGCAACAACGTCACGCAGCAATGTCCCAAGTTCGTGGATTTCCATGGTGGTCATGACGGTCCTTTCGCTGAAAGGTCGATATCATCGGTGGCAGCTTGCCACTGACTTTTGGCAATGCAGGATTTTGGCGACACGCAGGACGGCTTAACGCCTGGATCACGGCACATGAATTTGCACAGAAGGCATCGGCGGTCGGTCATTTCACACCTGCTTTCGTCCGCTTGACCTGTCCTGCACGTCCAGAACGTTGTGCAGCCACTTGCCCATTGACACGGGCCTTGGCATGACGCGCTGATGATGCTGCCCTGAAATCACCCATGGCTGGCATCGCTGGAACTGCAGTTGGGCGGTTAGTCTTAAGCCATTGTTCGATTTGGTCGGATTCGGTCATTTGCCTGCCTCCGGATATCCATTGTGCTCGATGCCATCCAGCAGGCGACCGGCGGCTTTTTTGCCGACGCGATAAAGGTCCGGTTCGTCGTCAATGTGATTGTCGGTTGTCGCTAGGTTTTCTTCGCTGAACCGCCATTCGTCATTGAACCAGGACGCCGTTGGCATCCATCCGGTTTGCCGTGTGACAGTCTCACCCGGTGCCCACTCGCCCCACTGCTTGAACATGATCGGTGTTTGCGCTTGGTTGCATTGATCAAGCAGTTCCCGCACCCAATCTGGGTGCATCGGTCGGGCTGCGGGGCCGGATTCGCCACCGACGATGACCCAATCAAGGCGTTCCAGCCAATTGATATGCACTCTCGGGTCTGGGTGATTGAGAAAGCGCCCCTCGAAATTTATCTGCCCAAGCAGCGGTTCGCAGGATAAGAACCGAATGGCGGCGGTGGTGTCCAGCAAGTGTGGGATGCGTTGATCTGCCTGTTCTTGGTTTTCCACCGATACGCCAAGCCAGAGGTTGGGCAGCGGCCACCAATCGTCAGTTCCTGCCGGATTATTCCAGCGCAAGTCTCCGGTAGCTAGGTCTACGGTCGCGCTGCATATGCGGATTGGCGTCTGATATTCATTCAAATATTCCCACATCCGTTCGGGCCGCTTGGTCAGAAGCTGAAACGTATGCTGCGGGCACAGCGCCATGACAGCGAACAGCCGGTCAAGCCATTCATCCGGCACGTCAGGATGGAACGGATCGCCAATGCTGGTGACAAAAATCTTGCGTGGTTTTTTCCATCGTAGCGGCTTCAACAGTGCCGCTTCGTCCAGCACCACCTTGCCCGTCCAGCGGTTGGGTTTGCGGGTGGCAAGGCCGTGCCCCCATTGTCCGGGGTCGCTGAACCGCGCCGCCATATTCTCGGCATAACAATTCCGGCACCCCCCCGAAACGCGGGTGCATCCGCGAATCGCATTCCAAGTGCAGTCAGTCCATTCGATGTTCGTTTTATCGGCCATTTGTGCGGCTTTCGGAGTCTAATAAAAGGGAGGTTAAGATGTTACGAAACGAGACCGAGCCATGCCGATCAGCACGTCCCGAAACTGTGGTGGTGTGGCGTTTCTGATCTTGGTTTTATCCTTGCCGCCGACCATCGCCATGACGCCGATCCGTCGCGCTTTTGCGTATCCGTATTTTGCCAAGGCGGTCGGATGGATGCGTTGTTCGGACGGCCCCCAGATCAATTCAGGAAGTTCGATGTGGGCTGCATAAAGCCAAGTCCCCTTGCGGCTCATGTGGCCGTAGTGTCCCTGTTCGACGTGGCAGGTAGAGCCGCCGAAATCATCAGCCGTAACCCAACTACCTGCAGATGGGGGCGTTTTTAACCCAAAATATGACCAGGCGCGGGAGTGTGCTGGGTGTTCAAGCACTCCACCATAGTTCCGAACCGCAGTCAGGGCCGAAGCAAAGCACCCATCGTCTTCCCCAAGCCGGTGCTGATGTGGCTTGCAGGGAGCTCCACCCCAATATCTCCCCCAACGAGTACACGGCGGATGTGCAACCACGGGCCATGGTCCACGGTATGTCCGAGCATCACGAGCAATGTCCCACGGGTCGATCCCGTCAAGGCCAAAATAAGCGCCGTCGGTTTCAACAAATAAACCTGAAACTATCGGCTTAACGGGTGCGTTCATGGTTACGTTCCGGTTTGGGTTGAGCGAGGTTAGATTGTTCCATCCTCATATCGACCTGTTGCCGGATCGCGGCGGCGCAGGAAATATGGGATTTCAGGTTCACTGTGCTTTAATGGGCGTGTGGGCGCTTTAGAACGGTCAACAAGCCATGTGTCGAATTCTGCTTTCGACCAACCCAAAAACTCGTACAACGGAAGCGTGGATGAGCTTTCATGCCAACGATCAATCGCATCATATATTTCTTCGTCGGTCGGTTGTTTGGGCTGCATCATATTCGATCCTCTTTTGAAGTTAGGTGGTTACGAAATGGGCCGGTGCTGGCTTACGTCAGGTACTTTTAGAGCGTGCTTCCCTCGCACCGAGAAGCTCAAACCCGACCCAAAATCCGAGGTTATTCCGCCCCGGATTCCGCAGCCAAAAGCGCGGCGCGGCCACCGGGGAAGGTTTTGTATAAGGTTGCTTCCGAGACCTTGTATTTGCGGGCAATGCGGTGGCCCTGCATGCCGCGCAGCATGTCGGCGCGGACATCGGTCCATAATTGGCTTCCCACCGGCAGCTTGGCCTTGGCCCCCAGTTTGACGCCCCGTTTGGCGGCGGCAGCCAGACCGGCGCGGGTGCGCAGACTGATTACATCGCGTTCGAATTGGGCGACGGCCCCCAGCATGGAAAACACCATGCGACCGGCGGGTGTTCCCATGTCGATGCCTTCGCACAGGGAAACCAGTGTGGCCCCCTTGGCTTCGATGATTTCGGACAGGGTCAACAGATGGCGCAAAGAACGGCCAAGACGGTCGATCCGCCACACCACCAGGACAACGCCGCGATCCAAGGACTCCAACGCCTCGCGCAGACCTTCGCGGTCATCGCGTGACCCGGAAATTTTATCGGTGAAGATGGCGCTGGTGGGAACGCCAGCCGCATTCAAAGCGTCCAGTTGCAAGGCGGTGTCTTGCTTGTCGGTCGAGACGCGGGCATAGCCGATTTTGCGCGGTGGCGGGAAAAACTGGGGGGTGGCGTTCGTCATTGTCATCTCCATGATCATTCGGCCTTCCACCGTTTGGGGCTTGGTGCCTCTGCCGTCCTGCTGTGTCTCTGTGAGGGGGGTAACCAGCATTTCGACTCCCTGCCGCTGGGCGAACCAAAGCGGGCGCAGGGCTTTTTCTATGGCCTTCGCAGTTCAAGAAACCGATTTAGAAACATGTCGGTCGCTTGCGATTCCGGGACGGGCTTGATGGCGAAAGACGCCGAAATGGGAATGTCGCGGCCTTCGTCGGATTCAAGCAACAGGTCGCGTTTTTCCATGGCCAGCATCACGTCATCGACCGCCGTAATCAGGATTTTCCAGTTGGCGGGCAGTGGCCACGGCAGACCGGCAGAGGGATAGATGGCTTGATCCAATGCCGTCTTGATGGGGTCAAGGACATTAATTCCGGCAATGATCTCGATCGCTTTTCCCATCGGTCGGGTGATGTCGCCCGTGATATATTCGTGGGCATCGTGGATCAGAACAGCCAGATAGACCTGGCGGGCCAATTCGTCATCCTGTCCCAAGCATTGAATGAATTTGTGCAGCGCGGTCTGGTCTGATTTTTCGGGAACGATGGACAGCAACGTGGCCATCCACATGGGGCGATGGACGGCAAGGCGGGTTATGTCCAGGGCATAAACCAGATGCTGCGCGACATAATAGGCGACGGTTGTCCCCCGATTGAAGCGCGGAATACCGCCCAACATGATCGCGATATCGCGCCAGTGAATATGGTGCGGCTGCGCGTTCAAAATTGGGACCAACTTGCCGGAAAAGGGATGGGCGTAGGGGCCTTGCTCGGAGATGGGTTTATGAAAGACATTCATAGAAGCTTCCCTTGGTTTGGTTTCGGCGCTGCGGCCTTGGCATTAGGAATTTGTGTGGCCGGTTTTGTCTGGACAGATTCTGGCTTGGCCGCTTTGACCGGGCGATGATCGCGGCAATACCACTTGCCGATTTCACCCCTTAGCAAGCGGACACCCACCCCGAATGGGGCTTGCCCGCCGCAAATGGCGCAAGGTTGGGGAAGGGACGCACCCTGTTCGGTCGGTTGACCTTTTCGCTCGTCTAAAGCAACCAAGACTGGTCCTTTCAGAAAATGGGTTGCAGGGCGCGTCCCAAGGGCTGGGTTAGGCTTCTGGCGTGCCAGAGAACATGGGAAGGCCGGTGTTGGTGGCTGCGAACGCTGCAGCTTCATCAATCGCCACGCGGAAGACTTTGTCGGCGCGGTACAGGTCGTAGAACCATTCAACCCGTCCACCCAAAGTGCGATAGCGCAGGCGGGCGGCAATGCGGAATACATCGCCGCGATCAAACACCGGGATAGCGATCATGAACAGGTTGGGCACCTTGATCGGCTGGCCACTGCCGTCGGTGTGCGATGCCTCGTATTGCACCTGGATTTCACCACTGGACAGGTTGGTGACCTGCTTGACCTTTTCATCCACATTGATGGACAGACCTCGGCTTAGTTCCAACATCTTGGCTGGGTCCGCAAAGTTACCGCCGGTCAGAGCGGCAAAGCTGGCCAGTGCCTTTTCCGCTTCACTTTCCGGGTTGGACAGATCGGTCGGAACCAGAATATCGGTCAGGCGGTTTTCAATGAATTCGGCGAAGGTCGAGGGGTCCATGCGCTTGCCATTGCCCGCATTCCAAATCTTCCATTCATCGGACAGCGGGAAAGCAAAATGGGTACGGTGCGTGCCAAAACGGGGGTCTCCTTGGGCTGTCTGGCGATGATAATCCAGGACAGCAGTAATGCTGGGATTGGTTGGATTGGCGTCGGCGAACAGGGCGGAATCAGCGTCCTTGAACCTGTTGGTATGGTCAACAAACGCCCCCATGGTGGTCATGGTGGCTGTTCCGGTGCGACGTTCGGGCTTGTCACGGTATTCGTCAAAAAATCTTTTGACCGATGACATCTTCATCGAATCCGGTGTTTGAAGAACCGGAACCTTCATGCCGTTATGTTCGATCTGCAAGATCTCGGCAAAGTAGAGTTCTTTGACCAGATCAGCGACCACCGTAGCGGTGTTTTTTTCAGCTTCGTCAGACATAAACTTATCCTTATGTTTTTGGGTTAGACCGCATCGCGCGGCTGGGCTTGGGCATTAACATCCCGGAAGGCGAATTCTTGTTGCTTGGGATTCATGGTGGTCAGCATGTTGTCGGGCGTTGCCCACAGCACCGTGCGCGACCGGACCGCCTTGGGGACGGTGGTTTTGATATCGGCATTGACTTCCATGACGCCGGAATCTTGCTTGAAATCCAAGCGCAGCGTGATTGACCCTTTGGGCTTGCCGCCCCGCGTATGGACTTCATTGGATATGGCCGCGATCACTTCGGCGACGGCAGTGGTCAAATCATCAAGGACTTGACCGCCTTCCAAATTGGCCACAACGGCGTTGAAACTGTTTAAAACATGGTTGGACATAACGTCTCCTAATCGTTGACGGCGGAACGGGCGCAGGCGTTGGAACCGGGTTTGGGTTTCCAATCTTTCAGCGCGGATATGGATGCGGTGGGGATGGGGGTGTTGTAGCCGTTGGCATAATGCTCGGCCCAATGTCCAAACATCACGGCTTCATGGGCGGGGTCGAAGGGATTGGTCAGGATCAGACCATTTTCCTTGGCCTCGGCGGCGGCAAAGCCGACCTGCAGGCGGGCGGAAAGGGGTCCAAGCGTTCTGGCTTCGCGCAACAGGCGATTGTATTTGGCCAGCGCGTGGTCTTCTGCGGTCAGAGAGTTTACTTGCGCCATGTCATCCTCCACCAATCTGCGTCCCAAGCCACGGGAGGGTAAGGGCCTGGGACGCATCTGACTGACCCCGTCTGAGGTCGGGGTATCAACCGGAATTGGTTGATGGATTTTAAAATGGGATATTTCCCATTAACCGTCAAGGCTAAAATGGGATATTTCCCATTTTATTGATAAGTGGGTGAGGGGTGATAGATTGTTCGTCTATTGCGGGTTGGTTTGCTGCGTGTGCGGGGAGGGAAAATGATTTCTGATTCTATGATCGAAAAAATACGCCACTGGCTCGTTGATGTTTTTGTGAATGCGATTGGTCATGTTTCCAAGGAAGAGGATCGAATTGCAATCATTGCGTGGCTTGAGTCTTCACGGGGGGTGATTGAAAGTGATTTGCCACGATTAGAGAAGGCCAAAGGACTTTATGCTTTGTTGGATTCAAAGGCATCTCTGTCGGTTGTATTTAATAGTGTTAGCGAGAGTGTTAAAAATTATAAGGACTCAGATCTTCCTATCGCAGTTAAAATTGCTATACCCGTGACTTTGTTGGCTTCAACAGTCATGGGAGGTCAGGCTGTCGGCGTGGCCGCGCTTGGGAGCGCAACGGGCGTTCCAATATTGCTATTGGTTTTTCTTGGGTCGGCTGGAATCACCTCGGTGATTGAGGCTATTGCTATAAGTAGGGGTGGGGCATCAGCTTTAATGGAAGTTGTCGCATTGATTGCCGCAGATGAAGCATTGCGGCAAGCAAGTTCTCGCTTACGGCGGGCGATGGTTCAAGAGTGCCAGGTGCCATTTCGGTCAGATATGCCCGTCGAACCATCGGCGGCCATGAGGCATCTATTGTCGATGGACCCTTACGATTTCGAATGCCATGTCATGAGCTTTTTTGATGTTCCGGCGATTGAACTGGCTTGGGTTACGAAAAAGTCAAATGATATGGGGGTAGATGGCTTCGCCAAAGTTAGGGGTGGAGGTCTTATTATTGTGCAGTGCAAGCGTTATGCTCTGGAGAATCCAGTGGGAAGGCCGGATGTGCAAAAATTCAAGGGGGTCATTGAAGAACACGGTGCAGATCGAGGTTATCTTGTGACAACCTCAAGATTTACCGATGGTGCAACGGAGAGTGCCGCTAAAAATGAGAAGCTGATTCTTATTGATGGGGGCGAGTTTTTGAAATGGCATCACAATCTTCCCTCGGAATTTTGACACCATATGTTCTTGTTGCGTTCTATATTTTTGGGTAGTATCTATGCTACATAGGCTGTTGGTGGAAAAACCCTTTATGCTCCATCTTTTAGGTTAATAGGTAATTGCGGAGAACTACCAGTTTACCCAATGTGAATGTGCAATAAAATTGGATGATTGTTGTAGATATGGGGGCCAGAATGGCAAGGGATTGTTTGGGTGATGATGCGATTATAGCGCAAATTAAAAGCGTAATGGACCGAATGAGTGTTATGTCCCCTCAAGATCGCATCAGTTTTCTTGATTCCGTTCAGAGGATTTTGGGCGGGTCGCTACATCCACTAGATCAAGAATCTGCTCACGTTCGGCCTGATTAGCCAGCATCATTTTATGCGCAACGCGCAACATTTCTTCCGGTGTATCTGGAGCGATGATTTCCATTGCTCTGATGAAGAAATCTACTCCCAATCGCTTTGAGAGCTTTAGGATGTTATTGAATCCTGGCTTTTTGACGCGGCCCTCCCGTACGTCCCTGACGTACGTGCCCCCCAGACCCGCTTCGATAGAAACTGACTTATCTTCTAAGCCTGTGGCCTCCATCACTTCATCGAATAAATGGGCTATGGCGTTCTTATGCATGTCCTTCTTCATGTGGGAATTATCCCATTAAAGGGTTAAATGGAGCAAATGGGAAAATTCCCATTGACTTAATGGGAAACTTCCCATTTTAATGTCGTTATGAAAACACTCATCGAAACTATTGATGAATATCTGTCTCTGTCTGGTCTCGCCGAAACTACATTCGGTTTGCGAGCTGCAAATGACGGAAAATTCGTCTCCCGCATTCGCGCTGGAAAACGGACGTGGCCGGAAACGGAAGCCCGCGTGCGAGCGTGGATGGCAGAAAATGCACCAGAAAGCGCTAGGCGGCGGGCGATTAAGATTGTGGTGGGGCAATGACTGCCATGAACGTGTCATTTTCCAGAACCCAAGATGTACCCGGCCATTCTGATGGAATTTGCAGCATGAAACTCGGCTCGTTTATCGCCACTGGCCCGCGCAGCAGTCAAGGCGGTTTGCCCAGCCTTTCGCATGATGTGGGCGGCGGTTTTCAGCGCCGTGTCGTCGGCTTGCTGCGCCTGGGGCTTGTGTGTCTGACCCTGTTTTTCAGCCGTGGAAGGAAACGTGGAAATGTCCATTTTTAGTCCGCCGCAAAAGGATGGTGGTGTTTTGCCGCGCTTAACCAGCGCGGCAACGGTACAAGCCATAGCCCAGAAAACCGGCAAAGACCCGTCCACAATCCGCAAGCAATTGGACAAACGCCGGGATGCCAAGCGTGAGCAAGCCAATCGGCACCCGTTGAATTCTTTGGAATTTGCCCTGCGCTATGCGGTGGACAAGATTGGCATTGATGCGGTGGCCGAACGGGTCGGGATCGGGCGCGATTCGTTGTACAAGGCGCTGAACCCCAACATGCCGGATCGGCTGCTGCCGGATATCGGTATCTTTAAGGTCGGCAGCTTGATTGCGGCACTTAAGGCCATGGGGCATACCGAGTTCTTCACCAGCTATTTGTGCCATGTGGGCGAAACCAGCCAGGTGGTCAACCGTCTGCCTAGTCTGCACCATGCCCTGACCTTATCAACCTTTGCCCATGGCGATGTGGCCCGCGAAATCATCCTGGCCGCCGATGGCAAAGATGGCGATTTGTCGCCGGTGGATGCTGCTCGCATCCTGGATGCGCTGGGCAGTGCGTTTGAGGCGATCCGGGAATTAGAACAACAGGTGCGATTGGCAACGATTGCGGCGGGGGCAGCATGAAGATCAACGATTTCACCGTCCGCTTTTTGCGGTTGCAAGCTAGTTTGTTGTGGATGGCCGGGGGCATGTTCAATGATTTGTGCCGCCTGTCCTATCGCGGAGCGGGCTTGCTGAATGGCTGGTCCTATTCCGTCCAGCGACGGGGGAAGTAGTCATGGTCAGGTGGGATGCCTTTAGCCTTGGTGTGCTGTTTCTGGGTGTGATCGCCGTATTGGCGCTGCCGGTTATTGTTATCGCCTGGTGGGGTCAACTGATCGCCAACAATTCGCCGGATTGCTTCGATGGGATGTTCGAGGTGATGGAATGAGCCGCATGGAACAGATCGGCGATTGCACCCTGTATCTGGGGGATTGTCTGGATATTCTGCCGACCTTGCCGGGGGGGGCGGACGCTGTGGTTTGTGATCCGCCTTACAAGATGGAGATTCATGGGCGCGGTTTTGCTGCCAAGCGCGATTATTATGAGCGCCTGGATTATGGCATCAGTGTCACGTTTGAATTGTCGCCATCGTTTTACCGGATGTTGCTGGATCTATTGTCCGAAACCAATATGGTTTTCTTCTGCAATAAGCTGATGAAGTTGGATATCGAGAATTGGGCGGTTGCCCAAAAGTTCACCTTTGATGAATTGGTATTGCTGAAATCGACCCCGGCCCCATTGACCAATAATCAGTGGCTGCCGGACAAAGAATTTGCTGTTCATATCTTCAAAAATTGCAAGGTAAAGGGCGATTATAAAACCAAACGATCTTGGTTTGCCGATACAAATTATCAGCAAAAGGATGTGGATCACCCCAGCGTTAAACCAACCTATATCCTTGAACATGTGGTCAACAATGTTACCGATCGCGGCGGTGTCGTTCTTGACCCCTTCATGGGGTCTGGCACCACCGGAGTGGCGTGTTGTCGGACGGGGCGGAAATTCATCGGAATCGAGATTAACCCGCATTATTTCGACGTTGCCTGTCGGCGCATTGAATCCGAATCCAAACAGCGCGATTTGTTTATCGCTGCCAGCCCCAAAGTCCGGCATCCGCAGGAGAAATTCCTATGACGTTACCTGCCAGCTTTCTTGATGAATTGAAGTCCCGTGTATCGTTGATCGATGTGGTGTCATCCAGGGTCAAGCTGACCCGCAAGGGCCGCGAATATTCTGGGTTGTGTCCGTTTCACAATGAGAAATCACCCAGTTTCACGGTCAACGAGGATAAGGGGTTTTTCCATTGCTTTGGCTGCGGCGCACATGGCGATGCGCTGGGGTTCGAAATGCGGGCCAATTCGCTGGCCTTTATGGATGCGGTGGACTCCTTGGCCGCCAAGGCCGGGATGGAAGTTCCGCGCATGGAACCGGTTGACCGTGAGCGCGAACAGGTTCGGGCGGGAATTCTGGACGTTCTGGAAGCGGCCGCCAAATGGTACGAAGCACAATTGCAGACGCCCCCGGCGCAAGCGGCGCGGGATTATCTGGTGGGGCGCAATGTCTTGGAAGATACCATTGCGCGGTTTCGGTTGGGCTTTGCGCCGGACCAATTTGACGCTTTGAGGCGGGCCTTGGGGGCTGCGGGATATGCCGAATCCTTGATGCTGGATGCGGGGTTGATCCGACGGCTGGAAGATGGCCGCTTGGTCGATTTGTTGCGCAATCGGGTGGTGTTCGCCATTACCGACAAAGCGGGGCGGGTGATCGGATTTGGTGGGCGGGTGTTGGGTGACGGCAAGCCCAAATATATCAATTCCCCCTCTACCTCCGTCTTCGATAAGGGGGCCAATCTGTATGGCTTGGCCCATTCCCGCCAAGGCGCGGCGCAAGGCGGTCGGCTGGTGGTGGTCGAGGGCTATATGGATGTAATCGCCCTGCATCAAGCCGGGATGGATTATGTGGTGGCCCCCTTGGGCACCGCCCTGACCGAGCGGCAATTGGAACAGGCTTGGAAGCTGTCCCCCGAATTGGTGGTCTGTTTGGATGGTGACGCCGCTGGCCAGCGGGCGCAAACGCGGGTGATCGAGCGGGCCTTGCCGCAGATCTCCCATTGCCGCCGGGTGACGTTCTGCGCCATGCCGGATGGCATTGACCCTGATGAATTGGTGGCGGCGGAAGGGGCGGGGGCCATAACCCAGATTTGGGATGGAGCGCGGCCTTTGATCGATCTGCTGTGGCAACGGGAATTTGATCTGTGCAATCCGATCAACTCCGAACGTATGGCGGCGCTGGAACGGTCGGTGCTGGCCAAGGCTTCGGCCATTGCCGATGCGACCACCAGGCGGCAATGGTTAGGGGATCTGATGACCCGGATGGATAGTATTCGAAAATGGACCAAGCCGGAAATCTTGCGCGGGCGCTCGGTTAAAAACTTTGCCCCCATGCCAGCCAGTACCGGTGTTGCCGTCTGGTGGGAACGGGCGCGGGCGCATACGGAACTGGCCAATGTTCGGCTGTGGCTGGAAAAGCATGGGTTACCGTGGGATGTGCTGACCCAAAAGGTGGGGGGCATCGGTTTTACCCATGGTCGCATCGTCAAGGGCGCTTGGGTTTCAGGCGCGTGGTCAGATACGCCCAAGCCCACTTTGTGGGAGCCAGAGGGGCAAGTTCCGCTGGTGATTATTCCGGTGCTGGGGGATGTGCCGGACTATCCGGTGGATTTGATCGGGTGGAACCCCCATACCGGTGATATCGGCAGTTTCACCGGCACCACTGTGGTGCTGGGCGAAGATGTGGTGATCGAGGCGGCGGCGTTTGAGGCGGCAGGGTTGAAGCATCCGGTTTTTTGCGCTTCGTCCCCCCTCTCTTGGCTGCGGAAAAAATGCGCCGATGTTCCGGCTGTGTTGCCGGTGGATTGGGGGCGGCTGTGGTTCTGCCTGGGTGGATTGTCCACCCTGGTGGGCGAGAGCTTGGCCGTGGCCGAAGCCTTGGATAAGGCGGTGAAGCCGCCGAAGATTCCAGCACCGCTTATCGCCGTGGCGCAGAGCGCGGCGAAGGCGGCATAACAGATGGCTGAACCGATTCCATTGCAAGAGGCCAGGAAGGCCCAAGGGAAGGGTGTCGACCAATCGCGGTCGATGGACCCGGACCATAAGGACGTGGTGACGCGGGTGGCGGAAATCAACCGCGAATACGCCTTGGTCCTGGTGGGCGATAAGGCCCTGATCCTGCGCGAAACCAAAGATTTTCAAGGCAAAGATGTGGTGGTCTTCCTGACCATTTCCGCCTTTATGGCGATGATGGAAAAGGAACGGGTGTGGGATGCCGAGGATAACCGCATTTCCAGCATTGGATCACTTTGGAAAAAACATCCAGATCGCCGCGATTATGACGGCGTGATTTTTGCCCCCGAAAAACAATCGGGTGGGGATGGGCGCTGGTTCAATTACTGGCGCGGCTTTGCCGTGGAAGAAGCCACTTATTACGTTGATCCGCGCGATCATGTGAAACACTTCAGGACATTCTATGACCATATTTTGAACAATGTGGCCTGTGGCAATGAGGAGTGGGCCAAATGGATTTGGGGCTGGTTTGCCCATATGATCCAGCACCCGACCGAACGCATCGGCACCGCTTTGGTGCTGAAGGGGCGGCAGGGGACGGGGAAGTCCAAGCCGGGGGAAATTGTTGGATCGCTGCTGGGGCCGCATTGGGTGTTGATCGATGACCCCAAGCATCTGGTCGGGTCGTTCAACGCCCATATGGTTTCTTGCCTGATGCTGCAAGCGGACGAAGGGTTTTGGGCGGGTGACAAGACGGCGGAAGGGCGGCTGAAGTCGCTTATTACCTCTAACATACATCTGATCGAAAAGAAGGGTGTCGACGCCATTCCTGTCCGCAATCTGATCCGTCTGATGGTCACCAGCAACAATGACTGGGTGATTCCGGCGGGGCTGGAAGAACGGCGCTTTGCGGTTTTTCATGTGTCGGACAATCGGATGCAGGATCACGCCTATTTCAAGCAAATCGACCGGGAAATGGATGATGGCGGGCGACAGCATTTGCTGTCCTATTTGCGGCGCTTCGATTTGTCGAAAGTTGATGTGCGCTCTATCCCCAAGACCGAGGCGCTGTTCGAGCAAAAGCTGGCCTCTATGCCGGACCTGTACCAGTGGTGGTATGACCGACTGGGAACGGGGTGCCAAGTGGGAGAGCGTGGAAAGTGGTCTGACGAAGTGGCGACAGATCGGTTTTTTATGAGCTACCTGAAATGGATGGATCGCATGAAGCGCAATCGCCCCCTGGCCAAGAGCCAGTGGAGCATCAACTTGCGCACGCTGCTGCCGCGCCCATTGAAGGACGGTCAGAAGGTCTATGTGGATTGTTACGATACGGAAGGCATTCCCATCAAGCTGCATGACGGGTCGGTGAAGCAAGAGCGGGTTAATGGCTTCAAGTTATTCCCCCCGCTGGATGAATGCCGCGCGCATTTTTCCAAGATGCTGAACCATGAAATCCGTTGGGAAGAAGATACCGTCTCCACAGAGCAAAATGCGGCGGAAACCCCTCTCTCTGCTGGGCGAAAGAGTGGGGAAGAGTCGGCGGTAAATTTTCCGGTCGATGACGGTATCCCTGAATTGTAGGGTTTCTGTCCAGGCTGTCCGGGGGTGAATTGATCGGGTGGACATCTGGAAGCCGCAGAAATGCAAGGCTTGTCCACCCTGTCTAGGCTGTCCGGGTATTTATCGTTCTTCATATGGCGTGTGTGTGCGAAGGGATGAGCAAAAATGGTTAGACAAGGTGGACAACCTAGACAAACTCAACAAATCAGCCACCTTGCGGTGTCCATGATGTTTTGTTTTGACCAGACAGGGTGGACAGAATGAAACAAGAAATCGATATTCAGGATCTGCTGGTTTGGGCCTACAAAGATCAGGGCGTTGATGAGTTTCCCGATCAAATCAGCGGGCCAAAGGTTTCTTTGATGTCGTGGAATGTCCATGTGGACGGGTCTGATACGCCAGATGAACCGGCTGCAGATGCTTTCATCGTTCATTCCGAGGTCAAGCGGATGTCCAAGATGATGCAAGGTTTGATCATCGGATGTGCCAAGAACGCCGAACCACCGCCGTATTTTTCCGGGGCAAAAGTGGTGCTGCTACCAATGCTGAGTGTCAAGGGGAAGCCGGTACAGGTATATGATGATAATCGGCATCCGGTGCTCTGTAAGTTAATCTGCGCGGTAGAGCTTGCCGATAAAACAATCATGATGGGGTACAATCAAAAGGTCATTGATGCGGCGCGAACTTTATATGTGGCTTGGCACGATGCGTTATCGTCCATGGTGTCATCCTTGAACATTAAACTTGAGGGCTATCAGGTTACAAAGCCCAAGATCGAACCCTATCCGTGGTCGCTCTCAAATGCTGCTTGACACTGAGTTTTGCGAAGTGCTATTGACATCATCACTGAACGGTCGAAGTGTGCCTGCGTGGTTGTCCCATTGCAGGCATTTCTTTTTGGAACTCCCTATATATGGACGCGGCCAATTGGTCATGGGT
>Ga0208876_1000209_pt1 | contig 20340 bp, 8 predicted proteins | sample CryBogCBH03Jun09_FD_184614 | JGI IMG/M metagenome (GOLD analysis project Ga0208876, IMG submission 184614) | Freshwater microbial communities from Crystal Bog, Wisconsin, USA - CBH03Jun09 (SPAdes) | ecosystem: Environmental > Aquatic > Freshwater > Lake | place: Crystal Bog, Wisconsin, USA... | reverse complement strand
CTAAAGGACCAGTACATGCTGAAGATGAACGTGTAGTTATAGAAAAAGCAGTTATTCAAATCCAACCGGGCAATAAGATCGGTAATTTTAATTTCGCCTTTAGGATTAAATCTGCAGTGAAACCAGTCGGTATTAAGATTGAGGACATGAGCGATGACGAACCCTTTGAAATGTACTCACAAAACCCAATTCAGATTGCTGATAAAGCATGGGAAGCAAAAGGCGTAGATATTACAGCCACCTATCCTGGGGTTAAATGGATTTACGAAATTGAAAATAGTCTTCGCGTCTACCGCTTCACCTTTACGTATGCGGATGGAACCTCAGAAGAACTATATGAAGGCGTTTCTTATCCAGCAGGCATCAAAGATTTCTTAAGAAAAGAAATGAATCTACCAGCACAGCCGCCTACTCCTCCAAAACCTGTAGACGAGCCCGTAGTACCTAACTTTTAATGATTCTAACGCTAATTAAGACGATGTATTCATCTATGCGTTCTCGTCTCAGTTTCTTTTATACCCTTAGCGTTTTATTGGCTTTAACATTTTTCATTCACACTAGCAAAGCTCAGTCATTTTCACCTGAGCAAATTGAGCAATTAACAGCACCAATAGCTCTTTATCCTGATCTACTAGTATCACTGATTTTACCTTCTTCAACCACACCATCGGATATCGGCGACGCTGCCTTTTATCTACTTGGTGGAGGAGATGTTTCGTTAATTAATCAGGCGAGATGGGCACCTAGCGTCAAAGCCTTGTCCCGCTATTCGCAGGTAGTCGTATGGATGAGCTACAACACCCCTTGGGTTGAACAATTAGGGACCGCATACACCTATCAAGAGATCGAAGTACTCGACTCCATTCAACGCTTGCGTCAAAGGGCAATCATTGACGGCGTACTCAAAGACACGAACGAGCAGCGAGTCGTAATCATTGATTCGATTATTTACATTGAACCAGCTGATCCAGAATTAATCTATATTCCTATTTACGATCCTAACGCATGCTTTTCTCACAGGACACTAGGACTCATGGGACCTTGGATTTTCTTTGATCGCCCTTATTACATGGGTCCTTGGCTAACGTATGGATGCGACTGGAGAAATCATCATATTGTTTCAAATTTACGCTACGATTCTAAATTAAGTCGTAGCCAAGACATCCGACGCTTTGAAGGAGCTAAGATTTTCAATCGTACGGCAAATCATCCTGCTGTAACACGGTCTTTTAAAGAAATACCAGTACCTACTTTACAACCAGGTGCACCCCAAATCCATGCACACTCTCCACGTGTTGATAATCCGCGTCCTATCCAACAAAATCCCATTAAACAAACACCTGCCCCTAAAGCACCACTACCCCCTAATCAGCATACAGATAGACAACCTACTACTCCAAATCAACTAAGACCGCCTCCACCTAAAACCCCTAGTCCACAAACACCACCTGTTCGTCCACCCCCTAGCCAAACTCCTACAAAGCAGGACGATCCCAAAAAATAACCTTATACACTATGAGATCACCCCTAACTCACTCCATTATTACCTCAACTTTAACTGCTCTATGCGCAATTAATCTAGCTATGGCATCCACACAATCCCCAAGCGTTGAAAAAAGTATCTTTGGTTTAGACGGAAACACACCAGTAGAACTCTACCACTTAACAAATACACAGGGCATGTCTGTCAAAATCATGACCCGTGGAGCAACAATTACTGAAATACAAACGCCTGATAGAATGGGAAAACTGAATAATGTGACTTTAGGTTTTGATACATTTAAGGAATATTTAAATACACAGAATCCTTATTTTGGCGCGGTTGTTGGACGTGTAGGAAACCGTATTGCAAAAGGTAAATTTACTTTAAACGGAAAAACCTATTCCTTAGCCACTAATAATGGAGTGAACCATCTTCACGGTGGTCTTAAAGGGTTTGATAAAGTTATTTGGACTGCAGATATAATTCCAAGCAGTGAAGGAGCCTCCGTTAAGTTTAGTTATCTAAGTAAAGACGGCGAAGAGGGATATCCTGGAAACTGCACCGTAAGCGTCACATATACCCTAACCAACAATAACAGTTTAGTGCTGAGTTATGATGTAAGTGTCGACAAAGATTGCCCTGTTAACGTAACAAATCACACCTATTTTAATCTTTCCGGTGCTGAGCATGGTTCAATCTTAAATCATGCGATTTTAATTAATGCAGATAACTTTACGCCAGTAGACGACACACTCATTCCTACAGGTAAAATAAAATCAGTAAAATCTACCCCCATGGATTTTAGTTCATCCCACGCCATTGGTGATAACTTAAAAGCGGTCGGTGGAAATCCTGTCGGCTATGATCACAATTATGTTCTAAATAAACAATCTAGCTTTAGTTTAGCAGCCACTGTACATGATCCAGCAAGCGGTAGAAAGATGGAAGTTTATACTACGGAACCTGGCGTACAATTTTATACAGGTAATTTTCTCGATGGTACATTAACCGGTAAAAACGGCGTTGTATATAAACAGTACGCCGCTTTTTGCTTAGAAACACAGCACTATCCAGATACCGTTAATCAGCCTAATTTCCCATCAAACGTTTTAAAAGCCGGTCAAAGCTATCACTCAAAAACCGTTTTTAAATTTTCTACTCACTAAAGAAAATTAATAATTTAATACTGCCTTAAGTGTAGGAGCTTTTGCAGAAGCAACTGGTTTACTATTAACGGGTGTTGCAGGACTATCTGCCATTCCACCACCACCGTACCCTAAGACCTCAACATCAAAGTCAGAATCAGGTTCTTCCACGTTTTGGGTCGCCTGAGTTTGTTTAACAACATCTGCAGCAGCACTACTTGCAGCAGCAGATGCACCTGAGGCTGCAGCTAAAGAACCACCCATACTTGGAGCAGCAGCCATAGGAGAACCTACAGTCGCGCCACCTACCTGTATATTACCTGCATTAACGACTTTAACTGCTGAGAGGGTTAAATTACCAGAAGCACGTATACCAGCATCACCTGCATTAATAGCACCAGCTGGAGCTATTAAATCGACGTCTGCAGGCGGAATACCAGCAACTGTTTCGAGTACACCAATACCACCACCTGTAGCGAGACCTGCTAAGTCGGTTTGAACGGCACCACTTTGTGGATCGATTAGTACACGTGTAGGTGGTGCGGATTGAACGGTCTTAGCAGACTCACCAGCAGCGATATCACCTGTACTTGACCATATGGTTTCATTACCACCACGTAGCGTGAAAATACGTGAAGTACCTACATTCACACCACTTTGTGTGAAAATATTAATATTACCACCATACTGAGTTAGTATTCCCTGATCTACAGCAGGGTTACCTGTCGTGTTAACACCTACAGTTAGGTCACCACCTGGTGCAAATAAACTAATATTTCCACCACTAGCAGTCATAATTTCTTTGGAAGTGAGATTAATACTTCCCTGCCATTTAGTGCCATTAAAGAGGTCATTAATCGCTTTAAAACCTGCGGCATAATTACCATAACCAGGCGATGACTTGATGTTATGATCACGTCCAGCATCACGTAAGACTAAATAGAATATGCTCAAAGCATAATTATCTTTAGCCTTGGTGCTTAGCGAACTGTACTGATTCCAAGTCTGCGTTGCAGATGCATTAGGAACTCCCATTAAGCTAGCAAGATCCGGCAAATAACGAGAAGCGTAGGTTGAACTCGTATTAGGATTTAAGAACTCACTGATAAAGGTATTAAATCCAAGTTGACTTTGATCTATACCCGAAGCCGCTCCTATACCAGCTCCTGTAATGATATCAGCACCCGTAAACGTAAGATACGGGTTTAGTGAATTTCCAATACTAGTTACACCGACCGCAGTACCATCAGTTGCATTTGGACCAACACCTAGTACTAAATTGCGACCGGCAAGAACTTCAAGTGTACCTGGTCCACTAATTTGAATATCTCCTGACGTTGGATTTCCGCTGAGAGGACCTGGATCGTTCGAATTTCCAGCTAATAAAGAGTTGCCAGGATACTGAGCCTGTAGTCTCAACGCAGAATTAGGATCATAGGCAATTAAATCTCTACCTGCATCAATAATACTAATATTGGATGCATTCACGTTTTGAATATACAGACCTACGTCAGTTATGTCTAAGCCAGCAACAACATCTGTTGTTTTACCTGCAAAAAGTGTTAATCCAGAAATACTACCTTTTGTTGCGTATAAATGCACAGGTTGCGTATCGTTAAGATGGAGAGGACCTGGCGCGTGAAGAGCTTCCTTTGTTTGAATCAATGAAGCAGCCCCAGTGGTTGAACCAGAGACAGCAAAAATTGCATCCAAATTATCCATTAAATGAATTGGCGTAACAGTTGGCGTTAGCGCTTGTGTTGTTGATAAATCAAGTGGAGCAATGACTGATGGGATACGTGCAGGATCAGCATCCGATAAGTCAATCAAACTTGAATTCCAAAGCTGCGTTACTACACCATTAAGTAGTGTTTCACCATTGGACTGCATGCCATTAATCGATTTATTAGCGGCAAGGTTTAACTCACCTGTTGCGGACGGAGCTAATATAAGACTACCAACAATATTAACATTACCTGAAAACGCGTTAGCCTTTAGAGTTGGCGGCATCAAACTCATAACTGTTTGGAATGGTAGTACAGAGTTTTCATCTAATCGTAGCCAAGGCTGCGAATAAGAGGCGAAAGTGGAGTTATGAGCTGAATCATAAAGTAGCACATTTTGATACCATGCAAATAATGAACCCGAATCCGTGTTAGCAGGACTATCTTTGAGGGTTATATTACCTGTTAGAGAATTTACATTCACACTATCACTAGGTGCATAGGTTGAGAAATAACTCTTCTCATATGCATTATTATTAATACCCGAAGGTAGTAAAAACGGATTAGCTATAGGTCCTAGTAAAACATCCCCACCAGCATCAATTTGATAACTACCTTTACCTAAGAATAACGTGGTTGGTAACCATGTAGATGGATCTGCAGTTTGACTCGAGCTTTGCAATTGAATCGCTTGAGCCTGCGTGATTGCAGCACGTGTACTGTTGGTAAAGATTGAGCCACCTGCTTGTAAGGTACCGGTTCCACGTTCTACATAGTAAACGCCACCATTAATATTACGTCCTGCGATTAAACTTAAATTACCACCACCTAGTTCAACGAGATTAGAAGTACTTGGTGTACCAGCAGCCATACGAGCATTTGTAGGAACCGCGGCATCTATATTATTTATATCACGACCAGCGAACAGAGCTACGTTACCGCCACCAAGTGCTGCTACACCTTCAAAGTAATTTGTGAAGTCGACCCACCAAGCCGTTGATTCAATTGGACCACCTGAATAAGAGGCTGCGAATTGTCCTGTAGCTGGATTGATGTAGCCTTGTCTATAAAGCCAATTATTAGGCATTTCTAAAGATGAATCCTGATAAGTTACAGCCGGAGAACCAGAAATAAGCTGATGTGAAATATCTTGTTGTGCAAATAAGCTTACGTTTCCGCCTTCCATGCTAAACTGCGCAGCAGCAATCGGTAATTGCGTAGCACCTAGAAGAGAATTTTTAATTAAGACTGATAAATTAGGTAAGCTGAAATCCCCAGCTGTTATTACTGTTGTAGGATTAGCTATTTGAGTGCCCGCAGTATAAACGGTAGCGATAGAATTAAGTAACTGAATATCTCGTGCTGCATTTATTCCAATCGATCCCGTACCTGTTCGAATCGTTTGATAATAGTTTGGAATAATACCACCCTTAGGAGATGTCGACTTAAGCGGCAATGGATTTGATCCAAGTCCTAATAGCACAGATCCACTAGAAGGAGCTAGAGAACTGAGTGGTAATACCGCAGTAAGATTAGACGCTTTAAAGTCGGATCCTGCGGTAATTTGATAAGACCAAGACAAGCTACCTGCTGGGAGTAAAGCTTGATCCCATAAGCCATAACTAGAAGTACCTCCAAAGCCATCGCTTAAGGAGCCGTAAGTACCTTGTCCAGCCGCTACTACGTATGAGAAATCAATATTGCCTGAAGCTTTTAAAACAAGATTTCCGGGTTCTCCAGAACCCAAGGTCGATGACGAAGCATTCGGTCCGTAACGGAATGAAGATAAATCCCAGGGTGTACTTAAGATAAGATCACCACTGGTATTAATTATTTCAGCTCCAGGCTGAATATGAACAACACTAGCAAGCGTTGAATTAGTTCCTAATAAACGACTGGAAATCGCAGCTGTATTAGATCCAAACGTTTGACCGTTTGCGTTAATTGCTGCTTCTAAAGCACTCGTAATAACACCACCAGAAGCCGTTAGGTTGTAAACGGAATACCCTTCTAAAATAATACTCGAAGGTTGTATGATTGTAGCTTTAAGAGAAGTAATCTGCAGGTCACTACCAGAGGAAGTCTGCGGAGCTCGTAAATGAAGCACACCCGTAAGATTCCCCAGTGAAGCACTTGATGTTGTAAATGAAGCTACTGATAAATCGATTATTGAACCAGATTGTAAATTGAGAAATCCATTTGTATTTGCGATTCCATTAATTTCTGATCCTGCAAATAAATTAACGAGACCACCCTTACCTGCTGCATTAAAGTTTTGCGCAGCTACTGTAAGTTTAGATCCATTTTGTAGAGTAATGCTTCCATTTGATTCTAGATCAATTGTACCACCAGTTAAGCCCGAAGCATTAATTAGTCCTGAAGAACCTACTGTGATTGAACCAGCGTCAGTTGATAAACTAAAGTTTTGTGCCGTAGCTGTACCAGATAGTGTTACATCACCAGTTCGAACACGATATTGAATAGCTTGCGTAAATCCGCTGGAAGAAAGAATGGCATCAATACTGTCTAACGAACTTAAGGAGTTATTATTTTCATCTAAGTTGAAAGATCCAGCAACACCTTGTGGGTTACTAGTACCATTTAAACTACCTGCTAATCCAAACGATCCTTGAGGTGCATAAATTGTTAAATTACCAGCATTTCCGCCTGAACTTTGAGCAGAAACATTAATGACTGAATTTGAACCAAAAACTACAGAACCTAAATCAGCAGTTAATGTGATTTTACCTGCATTCGTATTAGACTGTAAATCATAGAAAGTAGCGGATTGGCCACTCACATCTAGTTTAGTAGGCAGTAAGTTACCTACAGACAATTGACCACTGGTTGCGTGCAAGAGGATAGAACCACTTGGAGCAAAAATTGTGTTGTTTACTGAAACACTTGAACCACTAAAGGATAAATTAGCGCCTAGACCTGTTAAAGAAGAAGTAGCAGTTGCTCCAGTACCACCAGTTAGATTTAACGACTGAGACGCCGTAAGGGCCTGAGTAACACCCGTACTTGCAGTAACTAAAGGTGTTGTTGCTGTAACACTACCAGCCACATTTACCGAACCACTTGATTGGAATGTAATAGCCTGAGTTGCATTAAATGCTACTGTCGCAAATTGGTTAATTTGAAACGCATTAGCTCCTAAATTTAAATTAATCGAATTAAAAACAAGGTTACCACTGGAACTTGTAGTAGCAGCTGGTCCTGTAGTAACGTCACCATTGTCTATTTTAATTGTCTGAGCTGCTAATGTTACGGTACCTCCTTGGGTATTGAATCCACGAATTTCACCAGATTCTAAACCTAAATATAATCCCGTTGGTGTTCCAGAGCTTGATGTAGCACCTAATTGTCCCGTTCCGTAAATATCAATCGTTGAATAACTGAGTAAAGATAAAGACTGAATTGCTTGTAAGTTCGCTACTGTACTTGGCAGAAGAGTTAAACCAGTAATAGCTGGAACAGTACCAGGATTATTTAATTCAACTTGTATCTGTCCGCTATCAAGGGAAAGAGCTTGGCTTGTAAATACAGTCGTAGGATCAACGGCAGTTGCTTGTGTTGAATCAAGTATAATTGAAGAACCGGATAATTTAGTTCCAGAACCAATACTTAAATTAGGTCCACTCACTTGGGTCACGTTATAGCGCGTTAATACCGAAGTAGGACCTTGAGAAACTTCGACTAAAGCTCCGTTTCCACTACCTTGCTGAGAACTAGACCCAATAAGCAATTGCTGAGGTGTTGAATAAGCAGATCCAATAGCTTGAATAATTGATCCAGAAGAAATCGTTAAATTTTTATTAGCTACTAAAATAATATCCGTAGCACTTAGTGCAGTTCCCGTATTATTAACCGTTAAATTGTTTGCATCTACCGTGATCAATGTACCAGCAGAAGTTATTGTACGATTACCACCAATGAGTAAACTTTCCGCACTAAAAGCAGAAAGCGTAGCGGCACTTAGTACTAAGGTTCCCGCTTGAGGCTGTGATGAGCTAGCTGTAATAAGAATATCTTGAGGACTTGCGATATCTACTAAGCCACCAAGTCCGGCACCAGTTGCATTAGCCTGTACCGAACCGGAAATAGTCATTCCCTGAGTGGCAGTAAAAATAAGCTGCCCAGAATCAACAGGTAGTCTTGGTACAGAACTACTACTTGCTAGAGCACTTTCACTTAGAAAACTATTAGCAAACGACTTGTTATATTGTGCTCGAGTCGAAACGATAGTATTCGAAGCAATATCGAAAGCTGCATAAAGTGGTGCAGAACTTACCGTAGAATTTAAACCACTAAATACATAACCAGAAACAACACTTGAACCATCAGGTTGAACTACAGCTTGATTAGCAGGTACACCTTTCGTCGGTGTTACTAAATAGGCATTTGGTAATAACGCGTACCTTGCAGGCAATAAAGTATATACTCCTGCTGCTAATCCCAGTGATGCTTGTAAATATATCTGTTCTCCTGAAAAAAGTTTTGAATTAATGTACCCCGGATCAGATCCTAAGTTATTCGTTAATGGATTAGTATTATAAGCACCATAGGGTGCGTATGATAAGCCGTAACTAGGAACGATAGCAAAACTGTTTGTTGAAGCTAAAATATCATTAGTACCACCAACACCCGATACCCACTGATACGCTAATAGATCACCTCCACCACGTGTATCAATCGTAGATCCTGCTACATCGGTAACATTTTTTGCCGATATATTAACTATTTTTGAAGGAACACCACCGTTAGTAATATCCGTACCAGATGGATCAATCCATGAAGCTCCATTTAATATTAAACCGTAAGGTAGAGTAAAATTAGTATTTGATACAGGATCTATTGCAGACACGGAAGTGCGACTACCAGCTGCAAGTGTTAACTGCTGAGTTACTGGAATGGTACTTAAACTACCCGAAAGCATATCTACAGGTGCGGTACCTACTCCATCCCAACCTAAATTAATAACACCTATAGGAGCTACAAGCGAACCCCCTTGGCTAATATTTGATGCATAGAGATTGAGTGATCCACCTGCTGATAAAGGAAGTGGTCTTGTTCCAGAACTGAGAATTGAAATAGAACCCGGAGTTACAACGGAATTAATTTTCGAATCAAACGCGGTGACTTGAAATACTGTAGCAGTTGGTGGATATATTTGACCTGCAGTCATAGTCAAAGAACCTACAATATCAAAATACCCATCACCTACTATATCTCCATTTGTTGCTGTGAGTGATGCTTTACTAATGTTTTGAAGTGACAAACTACCTACATCAATCACAGGAGCGTTAACTGTAAGTGATCCAGCGCCTGGAGCAGGTGCAACAAAGAAATTTTGTCCTTGGTAAGTAAATACAGATGTTTGTTGTAAAGGTGCTTGAGGGCTATTGAAAGGAGTACCTAAAGAAACAATAGAAGCGTTTAAGTTAACCGAATTATTTGCATAGATAACACCACCCGTACCAATCATAAGACTGCCTGGAGCATTGATCGTAACAGGCCCGTTAAACAGAGGCGTGCCCAAAATATTAAGGGAAGCAAAACCACTCGAATTAAAGTTTGCTGCCGAAAAATAACCGCCAGCAGCAATTGCTGCTCCACTTGAGTTTACAATAGAATGACCGATTGCTGTTTGGCCTGAAGAATAAAAGGTTGTAGGTATAACATATCCTGATTGACCTATGGTCATGGTTACACTGAGAGGTGTTTGAGTAACCGCTGATCCCGTTGGGAAATATAAACCAGAAGACAGTGTCAGTGCACCTCCTATAGCTGAATTTCCACCTGCAGATCCAACGAGCGTTGAATCTAAGAACAATTCTTGTGATCCAGCTGCATTGAGAGCACCACCATTACTATCAACTTTATAAGGAATTAATAACTGTCCTGAGGTAGAATTAGTTTTTAATGAAGTAGTACCCGTGTAACCAGCTTGGAAATCAAGAACTCCACTTACACCTGATACATCGATCTTTGATCCTGTTTCAGCTGCAATATTACCGCCTAAATTTACTGTTCCACCATCAAGAATACGACCCGTCGTTACATTCTCTGGGTTTAGCGTATAAACGATAGTTCCTTTAGTTGAAATGAAACTGCTAGGTCCTAAATCTAAGGTTGGTAATACAGTTGTAGCACTTGGAAACAGAAATCCTGAATCCTTACCGCCTATTAAAGATACCGAACCACCTGGTGCAATGATCGATCCCAATACAGTTACGGTATCGCCACTAAGAGATAACTTACCTAATGGATCAGTTTGAATTACTGAACCAACTCCATCAATTAAATTACCAGCAACAAGTAAGGATGCTGTAGAATTATAAGGATTACGTACACCTAAAGCTGCAAAGGATATATTAACAGGATTACGAGCAGCTTGAGGTAAAACAAGAGGCTGTAATGAATAGCCGGTTAAAGATGATGCATCTGGTTGCTCAACCTTACTCGTTACAATCGGCTGTATAACGGTATTGGGTAAAATATTTACCGCAGGATTATAAACACCACTTTGTGACGTAGCTGTACCAAGTCCACTAATAAAGAAACTATTAAAACCACCAGTACTAAAAAACTGCGGTGTTAATAAAAGTGTTCCTGTTGGAGCTGAACTTCCACCTACTTGAACAAGTGGCGCTAGAATTGATAAAGATCCTCCTTGAGCTCCTGAAAAACCACTAAGTGTAGACCCCATACTAAAGCTACCTCCAACTAAAGGTGGAACGAGTGGATCGACACCACCACTTACAGAAATTGAACCACCAGCACCATAATTTGCAGCGCCTAAAGCACTCACATTCACACCACCAGAAACATTAACTGAGGAGCCAGATTGTAAGTTTATATTAAAACCATCAAACGTAGCGGATCCACCCTTCGTTAAAATAGGTGATAGTGTTTGAGTAATCGCTCCAAGACGCTGATCTACCACCATTCCAGAAAGATCAATTTGTGAACCGGAACCAAGAGTAACAGTACCACGTGAGTTATTAATAGCAGGTACTGATGCTACACCACCACCTAAAGCACGATTCGCGTATGGTGAAAAATCAAGAGCTGTGAACGATACACTACCAGATGGAATAGTAATGTTAGCATTGATGTTAATTGACGCACCCGTAAGTGATAAACCACCACCCGCTCCTGCCGTTAAATTTGATCCACTTGGAATCGATATTGCACCATCACTATTATTAATATTTACAGAACCAAACCCAGTTCCTCCAAGAATAGTAGGAGGTAAAACGATTTGTGTTTGAAGCGCTGAACTTAATGGATTTGGAGTTCCAGAACTGCTTAATGCAAATGAGGCTGGCTGAGAAACCGAAGTGCCTGATTGGAAAGATAAAGTAGGACTATATGGTGAATAGAGTGGATAATTAAAACTTGGAAGAGATAAATCTTGCCCTGCTATGAAGAGTGAAAAAGCACTAGGTGTTGGTGGTACCGATACCTGAAAAGGCCCTGAGCGAGTTACACCTGTCATTGAACCCTGAAGAGCTACCGATGGAGCTTGAATAGAAAGAGTACCACCATTACCACCCTGCACATAACCTGGATCATAGGTGGTGAGTAATTGAGGATTTGTTGAAGTTACGACCGTGCCCCACTTTGCATTTGTTTGGGTATCAAAAGGATTATATATACCTAAATACGTTCTGTCAGGAGTTGCTTGGTTTATAGGTACAATATTTCCACTTGTATCAACGAGCTGCGTTAAATTTACGTTAGCACCCTGATAATTAATCCAACCACCCGAGACATCAACAGTAGCGCCAGACTTAACTACTACAGAATTACCGGCATTGAAAAGTACAGAGCCTCCTGAGGTTGTTAATTCAGCGACGTTACGTAAAATTAAACCGACATAACCACTTGTATCAGCAAGAGGAGTACCAACCCACGGAGTTCCGTTGTAGGTACCTGTTTGGCGGATATCAACATTGATTGATTGACCTTGAAGCGGACCGTTTTGCTGTAATGGAGAATTAGCAAGCTCAGGTCCAAGTAGTTGTACTGAAATAATATTTTCAGCAACTGAAGCATTAACATTACTTGAACCTGCTGCACTTACCGTAGCACCCGTATCAATGTAAATTTGACCATTGGTGTAAGCAAATTGATTTAGAGCAAAAGCACCAGTACCGGTTACATAATAATTACCTGCTTGAAAATTAATACTTCCACTGGGTGCTATAATATTAGCATTTGATCCGGCATAAATAGACAATGCAGTGGCATTAATTTGTGAAGATAGTGCTAACTGTGTTCCTACTACCGTATCCGTTGTGTCTGATATATTTGGAATTATCTGTGTAATACTCGAAGGACCAAATATTATACTTCCAGTCGTTGATGGTAAGAACGCTGGCACTCCAGAATAACCACCTCCACTAACGGAGTCATAAGCAGATAATAAATCGATACGGCCATTAAGTGCTACAGATGTTAAACTCGTAATAGCACCAAGTTGATTAATTGACTTACCAGCGATAGTCACATTGCCAAAAGGAGCATTAATCCAACCATTGGCTAAATTTGTAACCGTACCACCACCTGTGCCAACATAGACATCTAGACCACGTAATGTTGGATCGTTAGAATTGTGAGGAGCTAAACCTACTTGCTGACCAGCAGCTAAAATAGTTTGCCCATCAGGTGAAGAAATCGTTCCACCATTGTTTACATTGGTTCCATATAAAGCAATCAATCCTCCTGAATTACTTGCAGATGTCGTACTAGCTATAATAGCACCAGGTTGAACCGTAATATCGCCGGGTGTTCCTGTTGGAGTTTGTGCAGGACTTGGATTAAATGCTGGAGTACCATTCACACCTGCAGCTATAGGTACTGAAGAAAATAAGAATTGCTGATCTGGATTATTGAATAAACCAGTTGAGACTAAATTGGTATTTATAGGTAATGAAGTCGCGACCAAACTTCCTACATTGACCTGAGATGATCCACCAAAAATAATTCCGTTACCATTAAGTAGGTAAACTTGTCCTTGAGCTACAATGTTACCTAAGATTTGTGAAGGTATACCGCTAGGATCTTTAATCGTATTGAAAGCAATCCATTGGCTTACATTTGCTCCACCAGCACTCTGATCAAAAGTAAGTGTCGTATTTTTACCTATATTAAAAGTATTCCAATTTAATAACGCTTGTTGAGAGGTTTGTGTTATTGAAACCGTTGTTTGGCCATTGGAGACTGTTTGAGTGGGATTAGTCGCACCTTGCCAGAAACTACTATTGGCAGCTCCCGCGGGTTGTAGACCGCCTAACACAAGACCATTCGGAACATTAGGAAGTGTTAAACCTGCATGATTAGGATCTAATCCTAAATTATTAGCACCTGAAGCAGCAGTTGAGTGAGCTGCTATTTGCATAGCTTGCACTGCAGCAATTGCTTGAGCAGTACGTGCTAAAAGATCCTGTGCAGGTGAACTTACACTAGCAACAGGAGATGAACTCGAAGTTGAAGTACTAGAACCTGAACCAGTACTTGTAGAAGAAGTACTTGATTGGCGCAGAATATCACTACCATATCCTGTAGTCGTGAAAACGACTGGTAAGACAATGGATAGTAAAATAGACTTTCCTAATTGCTTCATGGATTAGCACGTAGATCGCGAATCTTTTCTTTGTAGTCTTGCGCTAGATTTTCTAAAGTAACGCGTGTCGTACCAACAAATGGTTCTTTAGCTTTTAAGGCCTCCCCTAAACTAAATTCTTTGTAGCGAGTAAGTATTTCGTTACCTAACTGAATTAAAGCTACGTTTTTAGACTCGAGATCACTTAAGCGGCGTTCTAATTCAATAACCGCTACTGATAGCTTTGCGTGCTCGGAAGTTTCAGACTGAGCAATACGAGTTTTAACCTCAAGCGCGTCCTTTGTTTTTTTGAGCATTTGATTAAGCGACTCAATCTCAGTTTTCTGCGCACTTAATTTAGAATTTAGTAAAGCTAAGACTTTATCAGATTCCACACGATCAGCTATCGCCTGCTTTGTTAAACTAGCAACGCGTGCTTCAGCATTCTTTGCTCTTGTTTCACTATCAGCTGCAGCACTTTGAGCTGAAGCCAAATCATTTTGAGCTGCTGCAAGTTGTGTCGTAGCCGTTTTCAAAGCATCGCGCATACGTGCAACTGCTGGATCAGCACCATCAGCTGCATGAAGCATTACGCTCGATGAAATAAAAAAAACGCTAAGTACGTAAATTATGGATAAGCGCGACATAGTTTAAAATTTTGTATTAATATCTAATAACAACATATCGTTTTTATAAGTTGGACCAGCTACCTGATCAGCACTCATCCAACGTAAATTAAGCCAGACGCCTTGTGATAGGCCATAACTAGCATTGAAGGTATATCCCTTGTGATTTGTTCCTGGCATGGTGCCGCCAAAATCTGAATCACAAAATCCATCTATGAGAGAATCCGACTCCACATAACGGTAATTAAGTCCTACATTCCAGTCTCCCTTATTTTTTATGACAACATCACCCCACTTTAAGCCAACAAGCCATGCTTGATTACCACCACCAAACACCCCTTGTGACGTTGTTGTAGAATTATCAAAATTATTTACAGCCTTAGACGCAACATGGCCTTTATGGAAAGCAATGTTGTTAACATACTCTGCGTTTAAGCTTAAAGTATTTGGAAGGAAATGTGTAAAATCAATTTGCCCATCAAGTACAACATCATCAAAGGATGAAGCTAAACCAAAGTACTGATATTGATTGATTGCTCCGTAGTTATTGAGAGCTGATGAAATAATATTTCGCAGTGGCATATAGGTATTACCTGACTGCGCATAAGAAGGGCGTGAATCATCTGTATTTCCCATATCACTCGAAGTAAGTGGCGTATAGGGATTCGATAGCTTACCATTGACTTGATCAAAGTAGTATAGAGCTGCAGAGCCTTTAAGAGAAATATCAGTTAGCTTCTCGTAGCGAGCACCCACTTGTACACCATACAACCACTTGTCTTCAGACTTATACTTGGAAGGTTGATTGGATGGAAAATTTAAATCTGTATTAAAAATTGGGAACGCACCTGCTGTTACATAAGTACTTATACTGTCAACTAGCGTATGATTTAAATTAACAGCTGCACCATCAAATCCTAGATCATCGGCCCATAACATTAATGTATTGTTAAAAGGATTTTCAAATCTACCTAGCGTTGCTGACATCGCATGATCCGTAGTAGCATTAATTTGATATTTAATAAATGCACGGTCTATCCAAACAGCATACTTTGAGAAATCGCCTCCTTGAGCTTGATTAGCTCCTCCAAGTGTTTGATTACCTGAAACTGGTTGAGAATCATTACCTGAGCCAAGTCTAAAGCCTGTGCTGAAACCATCAGCAAGTGATACTTCTGCTCCGAAACGAGCTCTAATTCTAAAGAGATTTCTATTTTGGTCTACGTTATATTGAGGAGAAAATTGGGTCCCTGCTACGTCGAACGGAGCACCTGTATTAATTGCATTAAAATTCGGGAAAGCTCCTGTATTATTATTACCAGTTGGATACAACAGTCCTTCGTAACGCATTCTGAAATCACCAAATAAAGCAAAACGAGATACCCATGAAGGGAACGTATTAGGCTGTGCCCAATTATCATGTTTGGCTTCAGCTAAAACATCCTGTTTTAGTTCAGCACGGATTTGGTCTTTTACAGATTGTGGTACGTAGGTCACACGAACGGTGTCATCATCAGACGTATCCTTAGTATTCTTATCATGTGCTTTTGCTGCGTCAGCTTCTGCAAGCTTTATAAGATCAGCACCATCTTGTGCAGTTAAAGCTCCACGTTCAACGAGGCGACGAATAAGGTTAACAGCTACATTTTCAGACACCGTGGATTGGTCTGTAGTTTGACTGTCTGCATAACTTACAGTTGCACTACCACATGCAACAAGTGCGATACATAGCAGTGTACTTAAACGACGAAATGAAGATTTAGATGGCCTTAACATAAATTAATTGGGTCTTTTTGCGGAAACACGCATTACGATAGGCATAGGCATATCGGCTGGAGGAGCTTCACTTAATTGTAGTCCTACGAGTATATCCTTAGTTATTAGAGTATCTAGTGCTAAATCACCTGAAGAATTAACGACTGTTGCTTTCGTAATACGTCCGAAGGAATCAGCCCAGACGCGAATCTCAATTTTAAATGAAGCGGTCCTAAGTTTAGCATTTTTGTGCAGGGCTGTAGAAATGGAAGTTTGTACTTTGGATGCATACCAACCCCATTTACTGCCTTGTTTATGCTGAGTAACTGGTCCACCAAAGAACCCTCCTCCTCCACCCGCAGCTAGTCCGAATGCATCAGAAGAACCATCTCCTTTTATTGTCGTTCCTAATGCAACAGGTGCTGGATCTGGAGCTGGTTTATCATCTGGTTTATTCTCAGGATCATCCATCCGAGGCTGTTCAACCATTTTCTGTTCCATCACTTTTTGCTCGGGAACCTTTGGTGGCGGCGGTGGTGGTGGTGGTGGCAAAGGATTAAGCTTTACCATTTCGATTTGCTGAACTTTTGAAGGTTTCTTCGCTTGTGAGTTAAAAACTTTAACAACCATAGAAAAACCAGCGATTGCTAGACATGCAGCAATCAGCACCACTAAGCGGTTACGCTTAATGAATGAAGTTTTTGGTTGTTCATCATCTACCATACTTAATTACCGCGAGGTTTTGTAGCTAAGCCTACTTGGTTCAGACCAACTTTACCTAGTATATCGAGAATATCCATAACCCCTTGATACTGAGTAAGACTATCACCTTTGATTACGATCGGTAAATCAGGGGTTTGAGCTTTTAGTTGATTAAGACGCTGCTCCAATTCAGGTAATGTAACAGGAATTGTATCAATAAATATTTTACCATCGTTATTTATCGTTATAGCTTTTGTTTTAGCTTTAGCTAAACTAGGAGCAGGACTTGCTTTAGGTAAGTTTACCTTAACACCCTGAACCGAGGCTGTTGTCATCAAGATAAAGATAACAAGAAGCACATATGCCAAATCAAGCATCGGTGTAATGTTGATGTCATCGTATGGCTTATCGTCTTGGACTTGCATGGCTTTATTAAATTATTTCTAAAACTTAGCGCTTTTTAGGTTCTTCGTAATATTCAGCCATACGAGTAACGAATTCATCGATAAATACATGCATATCACTCGTAGCGTTTTTAACTCTCGCTAGTAAGTAGTTATAGCCGAATAAGGAAGGAATAGCGACAGCAAGACCTGCTACTGTAGCAACTAGCGCAGCAGCGATACCTGGAGCAATTGAATTAACATTAACATCACCAGCTGCAGCAATTGCAGCAAAGGTAATCATAACACCAACAACTGTTCCTAGGAGACCAAGGAAAGGTCCACCTGAGATTGCAATAGTTAGTAATACCATAGCACTATTCAATTTTTGAGTTTCACGTACTAGCGCTGAGTCTAAACTGGAACGAATAGCCTGAATTGAACGAGCTGATAAAATGCGAGACTGTACTTTTTCTTCAGCAAGTTGACGGCGGCGAATTTCCTCAACGCCAATATGATAAATACGATATACCGAAGCGTTTTTCATTAAACTTTGGTCATCTTTAGTGATACGACCACCTAACGTACGAATATTTTCTAAGTCTTCGCTATCTAAGGCAGTAAGGTCATTTGCCATATGATTCCAATGTTTCATGAATATCTGGTTAGCTTTACTGGTAGCATTGAGATAACCAGCTTTTGTAATCATCACATACCAACTAATAACCATCATAACACATAGAATTCCAATAACTACCCAACCATCGAGTGTAAGTGAGTGTAAAATAATTCCAAAATAACCATTATTTAACCAGCTGAGCCAATTCGTAGGCACTTCTTCTTCACCGAGGCTAATGATTTTGCCCGCAAGATCTCCACCCTGTTCAAGCGCTTGAAATTTTATATAGCTAGGTGAGCGAGCAATTTTAGAAATAACGAGCTCATCAACTTCGCCAGAAAAACCATAATTGCTAATTGTAAATACTCCACTAATTGCAGGAAGTGCATTCGCTAATATAGCAGCACTTTGCCCATCAACATATAATTCAATCTTTCCAGCATCAGAAACAACAGTGTAGTTGTGCCATGAACCGGCTGTTATAGCTGTTGTTGCCAACGCTTGAGATTTATGACCAGAGTCAACGACTTCAACGAATGGCTTACCTTGCTCTAGGCCAACAGTAAATTTTGTTGTAGCAGACCCACGGGAAATAATTTCTTGTGTACCATCAATACGACTGTCTTTTGCCCAAAAACTAAGCGTAAAAGTTGCTCCTTGATTCCATGCGAGTGAAACAGAGTCAGGTATTTGTATAGTGTTGTGACCATCAAATCTCACACCTGTACCAATCATTGCACCATCCACAAATAAACCTGCAGCTTTTGCAGCGTTAGTCATGCCGCTAAAATCAAACGCTGGCTGTCCGTGTTCAGTAAAGTGATAAACAAGCAACGTATTGGCATCATAGGTTGCCTTATAGTCTTCTACTTTAGGTACATTCTGTGATACATTACCGTAGTAGAGCCAAATACTTGTTACAGCATTTGCCTGTAATGCAGGAATCTTTACCCAAACAAATCCTGTGTTTAGCAATGAATCGAACTTTTCAATATGATAAGACAATAATGTCTTATCATCAGAAGCTACAAACCTTAGGTCAGAGCCATCTGGTTTTGATGAAGCAAATGAAAAGTTTGAATCAGATAGTCTAACTAATACGGCTGTGTCGCCTACTTGATCAGTAAAAGCCACACCCTTAGCAGTAAGATCAATATTGATTTTCTTACGAGCTGACCAATCACTATTCCACCATGCGTTTGCACGAGCAGGTAAAGCAATAACTACTATAGCACTTACAATGATGTATAGGGATAATAATTTGAGCTGTCGTTTCATAAATAATTAATTAAAAGTCAGACCATATTCTAAATGTTAGCCGTGGTTCATTAGCCTTGGTCGGCGAACGGTTAATAAGCGGCATGGCTACATCGATTGAGCCATTAAAGTGTTCATCAAACTTAAGATGCGATCCGATACCGTAGCTTGCTAAAGCAAAACGCCATGCTTGTTCAGGTAATGCATCAATTGCAACAACTGCACCTGCATCGTAAAATGCATATAAACGCCAATCGTTTTTATTAGCGTTAACGGATTTGAAGATATTGGGACTTCTGATTTCAAAGGATGCAAAGGCACCATTATCACCAACAACTTCAGACTCCAAATATCCCTTTACAGTAGACAAACCACCGCCACTTATTTGCTCACTATCTATTAGTGCTTGATCAGATAATTGTCCCTGTAATTTAGCGCAGAGTTGGAAATTATTACTAAAATTATATGTCTGCGAAATATCTCCTTTAAGTGTTAAGTAATCTCCACTTGCTTGATATCTACGCGTATCGAATTGAGAAGAACTACTTCCTGCACCACGTATTCCAAAATTTACACCTATATTTAGTTCAGTAGTACCTGACTTTTCTAATAAAGTAGCACTATACAAAACGCTTAGAGGAACGTAAGAAATAGGAGCTGTAAGCGTATTAGTACCGATGGAGACATTTTGATCGTAATGCTTATAGTCAGCTCCAAAGCTTAAGGATTCATAAAATGAACGAGCGCTAGGTAACTCTACAATAGCTTTAATACCTGCGGTCTCACCACGTCCGGCAACACTGGTACCTCCAAGTGTTGAAACATTACTATCTTGTTTAGTAGCTTGTATAATTAAACTTATACCGTTCAATCCTGAAGCTCTTACTAAATAATATCCACTCACAACCTTGGCATCATTCACTTGTTGCGGTGAAACTTGAAAGCTTACACCAAGAGCGTTTGTTGTCTGAGCAAAATTTGAATCACTGATAGAACCATTAATTCGAAGTGGTTTTGTATTGGCGCTATACCT